>ERZ1066125.5-NODE-5-length-250278-cov-28.945832_pt1 | contig 250278 bp, 216 predicted proteins | sample MGYA00382772_ERZ1066125 | MGnify/ENA primary metagenome ERZ1066125 (study PRJEB33369, sample SAMEA5778355) | biofilm metagenome | biome: Industrial cooling water; feature: Water cooling tower basin; material: Biofilm | place: United Arab Emirates | collected... | reverse complement strand
TCTGTCCGGGACTGCGACTCTGACAGAATTTCAACTAGAATTCGGACAACGTCTTGATACGCTTGCCGTAATCTTCAATTCAGCGTATCTGTTAGGTCTTGGCATATATGTCCCCAACTCATACATCCCATCAACAGGATAAGCAAAAAGCTCTCCCCGTATGCCTTGCGGCCCCCATCTGTTGAAAGCCGTAGCTGCGGCATCAAACAGTCCCGCCATCATCCCCGTGATTGCGCCGATCTCCTTGTATCCGGTCACATACGCGGTATTGGAGGCCGTATTCAGCCCGAAGCTCGCCCAATCGCCCACCTTCGCCGACCTGCCGAGTGCCGCCATTCCGAACCCGCCGCCCAGTAAACCGAAAGCCGCGCTCCAGCGTTTGTCTTTCACGCCGACCGCGTCCAACGACGCCGATGTCGCTTTGGCGCCTGATTGGATGGTGGCGAACACGGCTTTCTTCGTAGACGCTTGCGCACCCGCTATCGTCGCCGTGGCGTTAGAAGCGCCAGAGGTGATATTCGCGTTGATGCCAATCGAAGACAGAGCTTTTTTGGCAATGAATTTCCCGGCATTTTTCAGCGCCACGATAAATTTGGACGCCACTGCGCCACCGGCGCCCGGCATCAAGGCAACGAAGGCAGCCACCGCAATCACTGCCGCCACCCATTTGAAGATTTTCGCCAGCTTCTTGAAAGACAACCCGTCCGGGTCTATGCAGTTGATCGGATCGTTCGCGCAATACGCATACAGATTCAGCGTTTGCGGGTTATCCAACTTCACTGCATTCATTCCAATCGGGTAAACTTGTTGTACAAAGGTCATTATAGTTTCTTCCCTGGTATAACAGGATAGTATAAACGGGGATAATTGAGTGTGTAATTCTTACGACCTTTGACAGCAGGTGATAACTCAATTCTTACCTTACGTGATTTTCCATCAGCAACTGGCTTAGGAGATTGATAGCGAAGTAGGTAACGTGACCGCAAACAGGTCAGGAGCAGTGGTAACTGCTTTTTGATTTGTCGCGGCCCAATATCTTTGCCTCCTGTAAGTAAGGATACTTCTTTCAGGTCAATTGATCCTCGCCCTCGAAGAAAATTCACGCCAAATCCTATCCAATACAGTGACGCCTTTGAATTCACTACTTCAGGGATCACTTTATCCGGTGGATAATCCCGACAGTATCCTCCTGGTTGCGATTGGCTGGTTTTGGCATACAGAATTACCGATTCAGAAGGTATTGACTCAGGCTGGTTGAATTGATTCGCAATTTGTAACAATGCGTAGTTGATGCAGGCACTCAAGTCCTCTCGTCTCGCTTTATCATCGCTTCCAACGCCTGCTTTCTCCATCAACTTTCCAACTTCTTGCAGGAGGCCGTCTTTGGTTTCGTTACGGATTATTGACCAGTCCGACCAGGGAGAAGCGCGGTACTGGCGATCTCCAATCATAAGACTGAAGCGATCCCCTTCTTTGAGAGATTGCAGAGCAGTTAGAATGTCTTTTCCTAATCCGGGCGTGCCGAAGATTGGTGTGTCACCGCCACCCACATAGACATCTCCAAATAATACAACAGACAGCGGAGCAGGGGGCGTAAGTGTAAATGATGATACAGGAACAAGTTGCTCATCTTCATAAACAAGAAAGTCTTCAATCTTCAGATTGGCAACACAACTATTCTTCTTCAGGTTGGCTACCACAACCGGAACTGTAATTGCGGAAGCCTGTGGAGAGGGCGCAATGACGCCCTCTCCATATTTATATTCTGAGCGCATTGCATCTGGGGTGATCAATACACTCATAAGTAATACAGTAAGATAAATGTAAAATTTCAAGTTCATTTACCTCCTTTTTGCGCCTTGGCTTTTTCTTCTCTGTATTTATCAATGGCGGAAATCGTTTTACTTCCACCGGAAATACCTTTGAGCCAATCTTTGTTCAGGAACGTTCCCTTATCCATCCAATACCCTAGCTCATAAAGCCCATCCATCGGGTATTGGAATATCTTATCAGCATCACTGAGATCGGCGTTGATCCCTGCTCCAATACCATCAAACAGTCCCGCCATCATCCCCGTGATTGCGCCGATCTCCTTGTATCCGGTCACATACGCGGTATTGGAGGCCGTATTCAGCCCGAAGCTCGCCCAATCGCCCACCTTCGCCGACCTGCCGAGTGCCGCCATTCCGAACCCGCCGCCCAGTAAACCGAAAGCCGCGCTCCAGCGTTTGTCTTTCACGCCGACCGCGTCCAACGACGCCGATGTCGCTTTGGCGCCTGATTGGATGGTGGCGAACACGGCTTTCTTCGTAGACGCTTGCGCACCCGCTATCGTCGCCGTGGCGTTAGAAGCGCCAGAGGTGATATTCGCGTTGATGCCAATCGAAGACAGAGCTTTTTTGGCAATGAATTTCCCGGCATTTTTCAGCGCCACGATAAATTTGGACGCCACTGCGCCACCGGCGCCCGGCATCAAGGCAACGAAGGCAGCCACCGCAATCACTGCCGCCACCCATTTGAAGATTTTCGCCAGCTTCTTGAAAGACAACCCGTCCGGGTCTATGCAGTTGATCGGATCGTTCGCGCAATACGCATACAGATTCAGCGTTTGCGGGTTATCCAACTTCACTGCATTCATTCCAATCGGGTCAACCTGCGTGAATCGGCCTTGCGCCGAGTTGTAGAAGCGGTTCACGGCGTAATCCAGTTTCGTTTCATTGCTTCGGTCGTAGCTCGTGAAGCGCCGATTCGTCACCGCTCCGCTCGATTCCGCGTCCAAAGCACGCCCGAATGGAAGAGTCGTCTGTTCCGCAATCGTGCTGCTGTCTGCGGCGCTTGTCACCAACCGCGTCCCCAGACGATCAGGGTGATGGAAGTGAGTAGCTGCGCCGGTTTCCGTCGCCAGCAAACGACCGCCCAGGTACACATAACTCTTCGACCAAGTCAGCGCCGATTGCCCGCTCGGTTCGGTGTATTCGGCGATCACTGCGTCGCCGTTCCAGGCGAAGTAGGTGGTCGTGCCGTTTGAACCGACGTACTCCACCTGCTTCAAACGCTGGTTGTTCGCGCCGTAACTGTATTCCGCAATCGTCGCCGTGCCTGCCGCATTCAGCACCTTCGCCAAACGCCCGGCGGCATCGTACTGATATTGGTTGAAGTCGCCGTTTTCCGTCTGCCCTTTCGTCTGGTTGCCAGCATCGTCATAAAGGTAATTGGCGCTGGTGATTCGATTGGTCAGCGTCTTGCCTTGCCCGTCCGTGTAACTGAGCGTGAACTGGTTGACCGAATTGCTTGCCGCGGCCGCATCCAGCCGAACTGTGCCGGCTTGCGAGCCGCCCTTTTCCACCATCGTCCGGTTGCCGTAACGGTCGTAGCTGTATTGCTGCCACCATTGCGCGTTGTTTACCGGATCGCTGCCGCTATTGATCTTCGACAAACGGCCCAGCGCGTCATATTGATAGTATTTGTTCTTGTTCTGGTCCAGAACGTTGGTGATGCGCGTCAACTGGCCGGTGCGCCCGGCCGTTGTGCCGGGTTTCAGGTAATCGTAATTGAGGTCAAGTTGCGCCGCGCTGGCCTTGAGCACTTTCTGATTGGTCAGCAACCCGGTCGCCGGGTCATAGGTGTAAGACTCGCTCAACTGATTGCTCGTATTGTTGCCAACGTTTAACGAAATGGTCTGACTGGCGGCGTTGTAAACGACTTGTGAAGCAAATGACTGACCGTCATAAGTCAGCGACTTCAACCGGCTGGCTTCGTCATAAGTCACCTGCACGATTTTCTGCGGCGTTCCAGATACGCCGTATTGTTTCGGATATTTGGTCTCTTTGACGCGATCCAACGTGTCGTAAAGGTATTCGGTTTCCAACGGATAGCTCGTCCGCCCAGTGAACGTCCGTTTTTCTTTGTAGAGCCGCCCTTCGACATCATAAGTCAGGTCTACTGTGCCAGCGCCGTCGGTGATTTGCTTGACGCGGGTCAGGTCATTGCTGGTTTCATATGAGTAGGTGACGGTTGCGGCGTCAATGATCGAGGCGGCCTGTGGCGCACCGCTCTTGTTGTAGCTGACCGATTGCAAACGGTTGAGCGGATCGCTGTTGTAATTGAACGTGGTCACAACGCCGCGCGCATCCATGTGCTGAGTCAGATTCGAGCGCGAGTCATAAGTGAAAACATCGCTCCATTGACCGCTGCTAACGTGCGTTCCGGCGTCATTCAACGTCGCGCTCCGTTCGGCAAGTTTTTGCCGCGTCAGACGGCTTAAAGAATCGTATTTGAAGATACGTTCCTGATCGCCCTGAATCGTTTTGGTCAGATTTCCCAAAACATCATATTGATATTCCGTGCGCAATCCGTTGGAAGCGACAGCCCCGTTCCCCGACGGGTTTGGTTCGATGATTTCAATCAGGCGGTTATCCCAATCAAACCTCGCCCATCGTTCACGATCCCACTGGTCTTTTACCAACGCTGTGTTGCCTTTGCCGCCGGAAACAGCAGCGCTCGGCGCGGGCGCATCGTCATCGTAATATCGCCGGGTCAGGTATTCTGTCTGCCCGCTGATTACGGTGGTTGTTTGGGTAATCCGATCAAGAGCGTCGTATTGATTTTCGTACCATTGCGGGGTGTCGTTGTAACGGTAAGGTCGTGTCTGTTTCCAGACTCGGCCAAGCGCATCGAATTTTGTGTTTACGATGTCGAGCACGAGTCCTGCGCCATAAGCGACCTCGCCGTGAACGCGGCCATAACCGTCCAGGTATTTATCGCTGCCTGAACCGAGCGAACCAACGGAATCGTAAGCGCGATCATATACAATCAATCCGCCGTCGTCGTAAACGTGATGCGTGTAAGCTCCGGTCGGCGACCATGTGTATTGAGGACGCATCGTACTGGTGTAGTACTGAGTAATCGAGATGCGGCCATTGGTGTCGGTCGTCTGAGTGCCCAGGCCGGTGTTGAAGTTGTAAACGGCGCTGGTTGTGTTTTGCAGATTGGGATCGGACGGCGAGCCGCTTTTCTGGTTTTCCGGCCAAGCGAACTGCGTGTTGATCGTGTAAGTGAAGCTGGACTGTTCGCAACAGGCAGTCGAAGCCGTACGCAGGTTGCCCGTTTTGTCGTAACTGCGTGTTTCGGTGATGGCACCACCCAAATTCGGCGCGTCCGTGAACTGTTTCACTTCAGTCACCAAACCGCGCTTGTCGGTTGCCGGATCGTAATCGTAAATCCAATCACATTGATACTCATAATCCATCAACTGCTCATTCCAAACCCAGCCGCAATTTTGATAGCCTGGATCATAAGGATCGTAAATAAGGCTGTGCTGTACGACATTTGGCGCATCGGCCAGCGTGCCGCCATCGTAAATGTATTCCGTGCGGGCGATGCGATTGCTGCTGGAATCGCGAACTTCCGTGTTCTTGAGCAGGTTGAAAATGTGCCGGTTGGTGTAACTACTCGAATTTTCATACTCGTTGACCGTTCTCTGATAAAGATTTCCGTCGTAATCGTATTCCTTTATTTCCGTCACCTGATTGTACGATGAACCGTAAGTGAACGAGGTCAAGCGAGGCGTCTGGTTTGGCCGGTAATAAGTGTGTGTGAATGACGGGCGGGGAGATGAATACGCTCCCTGTTCCCAGGTAACGGATGATGCGCGCAATCCAGGGTCCGTGTATTCGCAGTTCATTCCGCTGGCGCAGATTTTGTCATAAAAGATCAAACCATCCTGATAATTGCCCGGCAGAATATAGGCATATTGCACATGCTTCGTTCCATCCGGCCTGGTTATGGTCGTGCGGCGACGGGCGTTCGATGTTTCTTCAACTACGCCGAAAGCAGTGACAGCCCAGCCGTTTGTGATGCTCGGCGCGCTCGTGTCCATTCCGGCCCACTGCTCTTTCATTTCTGTGTAAGTCGGGACATCAGTCAAACCGTAATCGGGATTTTGCGGATAGTTGTAAACGACTTCGCGTGACATCGTTCCCGCGGTTATCGTGCCTTGGCTGGTTACAGGAGCGCCGCTAAACGTCATCCCACGCTGTTCAATGATGCGCCTGAGCATTCCATAGCTCGAATAAGAATCACTCTCTCCAAACCAGTAACCGGTTGCAGTGGCGGGGTAATAGATGGCTTTGACCAGCCAGACGGTTCCGTTTCGCACCTTCGGAGTTGGGTTTGTCGTGTAATTGTAGCTGAGGGCGTGTTGTTGATATTGCAGCCGAACAAGTTCGCGGGTTGTTCCGGTGTTGAAACCGGGTGCAGTAATTGCGGTGAGCAGATTGTTTGAATCGTAATGAAATTCGACTACGCGACCCAAAGTGTCGGTGACAGAGTTGATGCGCGGCCCTTGATTGTTGACGTAAGTAATTGTGGTGTAATTGCCGTTTGGATCGAGAATCTGTGTTGGATAGACGGCATTATCGCCCGGTGCTCCGTATGTGATGACCGTTCCGTTGGCCAGTTTTACCGAAGCATAACTCGGCACGCCCTGAACGCTGCCCGAAACGAAATAGTCAATGAACGTTCCATCAACGGTGTAACCGTTGAATTGCTGCCAGCTATACCCGCCACTGCTGTAATTGTTGACGGTTCCCGTATAACCGTGTCGTGTGCCGTCGGCATCAATCATCATATAGCCCGATGATGTGCCCATGCTGATAATCTTCCCGAAACCTAACGACCAGCCAGGTGCAGGCCAATCACGATCAATGTCGAAAGTGATTTCTGACCCGGCCTTATGCCAGACGCGGGAGTTATAGCTGAGCGCTAAGGATATATCTATGCCACGTCCATCGAGGCCAAACACTGGGGCAGAAAATTGAAAATTACCGCTCCCCGCGCCGCCGTCAGCCGAACGCCCTGGCATATCGCCGCGCTCCGCGCCGCTATCATCAGCAGTCGTGTAATTGTTGTCGTTCCAACCATAAGGATCACCAGATTGAAACAAAATTGGCGCGCGCGTTATCGCACCCTTTGTGGCCAATAAAGCCGTTACAGGCTTACCCGCGTACGTCGTTTTGCCTGTGAAGTTTCGGTTGTTTGGCTTCAAGTATGAAGTTTGTGATGGTCGAATTGGTAAGTCACGTGTTGAAATTGATTTGGTTTGTGTGGGATCGCCTTTTTTCGAATCAGGCAGGATGGTCGTGCCGACCACAGTCACCTTGGTATGCGTCTGACGACCAGCGCCTTCAACACGAATGTTGTACCTTCCAGCGACCGGCGACACAAAAATTCCCCTTGGTGATATGCTCATTTCGCGGCTCTGGCCTTCATCGTTGCCGCTCCACTTGAACTTTACTCCGCCAATAAGATTGTTGTTGTGGTCATAAGCAATGGCCGAAAAAGTTATTGGTTCGCCGGTTGGAACGATCGCATTATCAGGAAAAATTTGAATTCGGAAGACACGAGCGTTTCGCTCTTCTTGTGTTTCCTGCTGTTTAGGATTCGGTTTGGTTGGCTTATCGGAGATTTTCCCTTGAATTGCTGCCAAGGCGGTCATCCAGCCATTTGCATATAGCCAAAAACGCGCATCCTGCCAAGTTATAGCGGCAGCGCCCATTAGCATGTGTGGCATTTGTGGAGCGGCCAGCAGTTGGTTTGAAATCAAGACGAGAATCAAAACGATGCTTACCGCACGTTTTAGAGAGGAATGTAGTACCGAACCATGGGCGATGATTTTAGTTTTTGACATATCAAACTCCTCAAGGTTGATTGCTGACGGCCTTCGGAGCTAGGATGCTTGCGGTTCTGGCAGTGCATCGCAAAGCTGCCGTTGTGCAGTCAGAAAATGCATTGTCGCCATAACCCTGTTGTCACCGGCCAGTGATGACAGGGTTTTTACTTTCTCTCGCGCAAAAACAGGATGGGGCAAAAAAAACCACTTTTGCCTGATGACGAAACTCAATTCAGAAATAACGGGAAATGATTGACGGTTGTCGGTTGAGGTAAACCGGGAATATCAACTGTCAAATTGCAGGAATGTTTGGGGAATTTTTTACTGTGTTTTTGGAAGGCGGATGCTAAGCCCGCCTCCCCCATACTGTCAACAGGAAAGTTTTTCACGCTTTTTAGCGGTAATCAGTCGTTGTATTTTTTCTGCGCTCGGTAACGAGCCAGCGCTTCTTCCAGAAAGCCTTCGTAATTAAAGGTTGCAGGATCGTAACCGGGTCGAATTTTTTCCATCACTGGAACGCTGACGCGCCAGGCCAGCCATTGGCGAGGTTGTTCGGGAATGTCATAACGGCGACGCAAAAAGTTTTCGATGACCAGAATGTCCGCCGAATCCAGCGCGCGCACGTCGCCGCGAAAGTCCACCGGGTCGGCGATGCGTCGCATGGCGGAATCAATGACTTCGCTTTCAAAGACTTCGTCAAAGGTCGGCGCCTCGGCGCTGCGCTCTTTGATGACGACGGTGTTGGCGACGAAATCGCCCAATCGTTTGGCGCGTTCGCTGGCAAAGGTGGAAACGATGGCGATGGAATAAAAAAAGCCTGGTTGCATGTCCATCAACCGAAGCAGATTGCGATTGAGCGCGGCGAAAAAGGTGATTGGCCGTCCGTCTTCCTGAATCACTCGCAATTTCAGCCAGCGTTTGCCGGGCGTCTGGCCGCTCCACACCGTTTCGAAAAACACGAAGTAGCCAAAAAACAAAACAAACGCGACCAGAATCGCCAGCGCGATGATCCATAACGTGCCCTGGCTGAATCCTTCGACCACACGGTCGCCGACGCGACGCGCACCACTGCTGAATTGAAAAGCCAGAAATCCCGTCGCCAGAATCGCCAAAAACTGAATGGCGTGATCAATCGCGCAGGCAATGAATCGGTTTCCCATCGTCGCCAATGCGAAATGGAGTTCGACGTGTTCGGGAGTTTCGATGACCAGAGTTTCGTCTGCCATGCGCGCATTCTAAATGCGGATTGTGGATTGCGGAATGCGGATTTGTTTTTTCAGGAGATTTTTCTGCTTTAGGCTGCAGGGAAATTTTGAATCCGCAATCCGCAATCAATTGCGCGGTTTGGTTTTGCTTTTGTCCAGATCGAGTTTGGGAATGCCGAATTGGCCTTCCAGTTGGCTGAGTTTTTCCAGGTCAATCGGGCCGACGATGTTGACGACGACCAATTCTCGCGGTTGAGTAGCCAGAATCAGCAAACCGTGAATCAGGCCGCCGCTATTCATTCGCAGATGAACATCCACTTTCTGGCCTTCGCGTTTGCTCATCACGCCGACGATTTTTGACCAACCCGGCGCGTTGACTTGCGAACGAATCGGTTCAACGTCGTTCAGCGAATACTGACCGGATTTGTCGAACTCGAACACGCGTACATAAACGCCTTCCAGTTTCGACACCAGGTCTTTGACGGCGGCTTCCTGCGGATTTTTGTCGGACAAAAATTTTGCCGCCACTTGCAGCAGGTTTTTATCCAACGACACTTCGACGACGTTGTCGGCTTTCGATGCCAGCCTGTCCAACTGGCTGAATTGCAACCGGGCGTCTTGCGCCTGAGCGGCAGCAAAACTAGCAAGCAGAAACGCCGCCAGCGCCATCATTCGTTTGGCTGATTTCACAGCTTCCATAAAACTTCTTTTGCCATCCTTTTTCTTTCGACAGGATTTACAGGATTCAGCAGGATAAAAACCAACCCTGAAAAATTCTGTCAATCCTGTCTTCTTTACTATTTGTCGAAATAGCCGCGCCGTGTTTTGGCCACCGCGCCATCGCGCGTCAATTTGACGTTGATTTTACGGAATTGGCCGTCATGTTTCGGTTTGTCGGGCGAATACGCCAGGCTGTAGAGCGTGTGCAATTCGTTGGCGACCAGCTTGTAAGCGTTTTCCAGGTCTTCTTCGCGCTGGGCGCTGAAGATTTCGCCGCCGGTTTGCGCCGCCAGTTCTTCCAACTGCTGTCGAGCCGTTTTGCCTGTGCTAGACCCCATGAACCCGCCAGTGCCGCCGAACAAAATGCCCAGCTTGCTGATGTGATTGTTAGGGGTGAAATAGATCGGATAAATCGTCACATCTTCTTCCGACGCTCGACTGAGCAATTCTTCAAACGAGTGTTTGGTTTCGCGGTCGCTGATGAGCGATTCGTCTTCGCCGTCGGTCAGCACGACAATCGCCTTGCGGGCTTCGGTCAGTTGGCTGAGTTGATCCAGCGCTCTCCACGTCGAATCGTAAAACGCCGTGCCTCCGCCAATCTTGTTGATCTTCTTGACGGCTTCTTTCAGCGCGCGTTTGTCGGCGGTGAAACCGGTCAGCGGTTTGTATTGGCGCGTGAAGGCGACGACGGAAATCTTGTCGCCAGCGGGCAGGGAATCAATGAACCGGTTGGCGGCTTCGATCATGCCTTTGCGTTTTTTCTGCGTGCTGCCGCTCAGATCGAGCAGCAAAATCAGATTGACCGGCGCGTTGACTGGTTTGAAATGCGCGACTTCCTGTTTAACGCCGTCTTCGTAAATGGCGAAATCTGCCTGGGTCAGATTGGTGATTGGTTTGCCGGATTTGTCCAGCGCCTTGACGTTCAGATTCACCAGTCGGGTTTCGATTCGCAGCGTGTCTTCGCGCGACGGAGTTTTCACTTCAACTGGCGCGGTTGAAGCGGCAGCTTTGGTTTCCGCTGGCAACGGAGGATTGTTTTCGTCGTTCGTTGTCACTGTCGGCCGCGCCGCCGGTTGAGTTGTCGAATCAAGCGCCGCCAGATCGTCCGTGCCGGCGGCGGTTGGGCGCGATGGGGAAGACGCAGGCGGAGCAGGGCGCAATATCGTCGGACGATTTGTCGTCATGACGTTGCCGTTGCCGCGAACGGAACCGCCGAGCGAGACGCCCATGATCTTCGGATTTTCCAAAAACCTTGCGGCGGCGTCGGGGTTGAATTTGGCCTGAATGACGACGGCTTCGCGCTCTTCCAACATGGCCAGTGCGAACTCGACATCTTTCTTGGTTTGTCGGACGTAAATGAACGTCCGGCTGTTCCCGTCGCGTTTGGAGTTGATCTGCATCAGCGGCGACCAGTCTTTATTGAACGACTGGCGCATGACCTGGGAAAAGGGAATGGATTCTGGGCGTCCCGCGAAATTCTGATCTTCAAACACCGCCAGCTTGAATCCCTTGACGCCTGCCGGGCGAATCATCCAGATGGCGAACTTTGCCAATCCGAGCATGGGGATTTTGGTTTTTTTCGCGCCGTAATTTTTCTCGATGTATTTGACGACATCGTTGAAGCCTTTGCCTTTTGGAGTGAACGTGTTTTGCGCGTTCGCCAGCGGCGAGAGCAACGCCAACATCACCGCCGTAACAATCAGCAATCGAAACATGGTTTGGAGTCGAGTCATCGTATTACCTCCTGTGGGGAAGTGGACAGGATTCACCGGATGAAATCCTGTCCAACCTTTCAATTTCTGTCAGGGGGTTAAAAATATTGTGGTCTGACTTTGGAGCGCGGTCGCCGATTCAATTGCGGCGACGGCTTGAGCCGCTGAAATCGAAATCCAAGTCTTTCGGAATGCCGAAGCTGCCGCGCAATTCGGTGATTTTTTCCGGGTCAATCGGGCCGACGACGTTAACGACCATCAACTGTTTCGGGTCGGTAATCAACACGCCTATGCCTTCGATCAAACCATTGTTAATCATCAGCGAAACTTCGACGTTTTCGCCGTCGCGTTTGCTGCGAACGCCGACGACTCTTGACCATCCCGGCGCGTTCAGTTGTTGCCGCACGGCTTCGACATCCTGTTCGGTGAACTGGTTGGCCTGGTCGAATTCTACGCCCTTGACGTACACGCCTTTCAGCACGTTCAGAATTTCGCGCACCTGCGCTTCGTTGGCGCGGTTCTTGTCCAGAAACTTCGAAGCGATTTGCAGCAATGCGCCGTCCACACGCACGTCAATGGTTTCGACTGCGTTGGGAAACAGCCGGTCAATGTGGTCAATTTGCAAGCGGGCGTTTTGAGCCAATGCCGCAAAGCTCATCAAAGCGGTCAGCAGGATTATTCCAGTCAGTTTCAGTGCGATTGTTTTCATGATTCCCTCCGATTGTTGATGTGTTTAGTTTTGCTGATGGCCGACCGTTTGGCCGTCATCCTGTTGCAGAGTGTCCCGGACTTTCTTTTGCGCAACGTTCAATTTGGCGCTGGCGATTCGCATGGCGAACATAACCTGTTCCTTGGCGCGCTGGCCTTCGGCTTCCGAAATCTGATCCGACAATTCGATTTGGCGTTGCAGTTCCAGTTGCTCCTGGCGATGCCGATACAGGCTGATTGTCGAAACCATAAGCAATGTTGCCAACGCGCCCGCCGTCGCCCATTTCAGTTGCGGCAAGGTGAGCAGCGTTCCGAGTTTTTGTAGCCAACTCTGCTTGCCTGCGCCATTTTTTCCTTTCGCCCGTTCTTGCCAACTTGCCTCTGCTGGCTCGCAAAATCCCTCCTTCTCCTGAGCGACGCGAGCCAGCAGTCGGTTGGTGAAATCCGCCGAAGGTTCTTCGCGGCGAAGCGCATGTTTCAATTCATCGTCAAAACGGTTCTTGCTCATGTCTCTCCTCAAACTTCGTGTCTCAAACTTCTGGCCTAAAACTCCGTGCCTAAACTGCGGGTGACTTTTTCCTTCAGAATCGCCAACGACCGGCGCAAATGGCTTTTCACTGTGTTGAGCGGCATTTCCAGGACTTCAGCGATTTCCATCGGGTCCAGGTCTTCCTGATAACGCAGCGTCACCACCAGACGCGGCTTTTCGGGCAGCGTCGCCACAAATCGGCGAATTGTCGCTTTCATCATGGAATCCGGCATATCGAAAATCGAAACCGGTTCCGGCGCTTCGTCCAAACTGATTGAAGCTCTTGCGCCTTGCGCTTTCTGTTTGCGCGAAAAATCAATGCAGCGATGGCTGGCGACTTTTCGTAACCAGAATTTCAAATGCGCGGGCGATTCAATCGCCGCCAGATTGCGGAACAGATGCAAGAAGACTTCCTGCGCCAGGTCTTCGGCAATTGCGGCATCGCGAACGAAATTGCGCGCCAAACTGTAAACCATCGCCTGATGTTCGCGCACCAGTTCGGCAAAGGCCGCCTGGTCGCCTTGTTTGGCTCGTGTCAGAGCGCCGTCTGCCGGTGGAGCTTCTGCCGGAGCTTTGTCTTGATGCCGCAGGCTTGCTGCCCTCTGCATTGCCACCTCTGTAAATTGTCGTTCGATCAATTGATCTGCCAATGCTTCTACCATTGTCATTACCGGCTCTTTTGTGTGTTTTTCACTAGCCATAACGACTGGTAAGTGGTTGTCGGGTGCAAAAAGTTTCCGTTGGTTGACGAATTTGTAAACCGCGTGCTAAGTTCCGCGCCTGATTCAGTAACCCCGTCAAAACACGCTTTTCCAACGAGTTTCGGGCAATTTGGCTTAACCAAACCGAGGTCTGCACGAAGTGTCGAACACCCAATTGAAGAAGACTGCGCTCAACGAAGTTCACCGAAAACAAGGCGGCAAGATGGTGGATTTCGGCGGATGGGATATGCCGGTGCAATATCCGGCGGGAACCATTGCCGAGCACATGGCCATCCGAACCGGAGCCGGCATGTTCGACGTGTCGCACATGGGCGAAATCGAAATCAAAGGCCCGCAAGCGCTCGCCCTGGTTCAGCATCTGACCAGCAACGACGCTTCCAAACTGGCCGACCAGCAGATTCAGTACACCGGTTTGATGACCCCGAACGGGTGTTTTGTGGACGATATTCTGGTGCATCGCTTTGCCGACGATCATTATTTTCTCTGCGTCAACGCTTCCAATTCCGATAAAGATTTCGACTGGATCAAATCCAATGCCGCAGGATTCGACGCTCAGGTGACGAATGTCAGCGCCAATTACAGCCAGCTTGCCATTCAAGGGCCGCGCGCGGTGGACGTGATGCAGCGACTCATTGATGTAGATTTGTCCGCGATTAAATACTACTGGTTTACGACCGGCCACGTGGATGGAGTTCCGGCGATCATCGCCCGCACAGGGTACACGGGCGAAGACGGCATTGAAATTTACTTCGATCCGGCGGAATCCGAACGCATCTGGAACAAGATACTGGAAACCGGGCAGCCTGAGGGATTGATTCCGTGCGGATTGGCATCGCGCAACACGTTGCGGCTGGAAGCGAAGATGGCCTTGTATGGGCACGAAATTGACGACACGACGACGGCGCTCGAAGCTGACCTGGGCTGGATTTGCAAGCTCGGCAAAGGCGAGTTTATCGGGCGCGACCGGTTGGTTGAACAAAAAGAAAAAGGACTGACGCGCAAGCTTGTTGGTTTTGAGGTCTTGGACAAGGGCATAGCGCGCGATGGTTATCCGGTGTTTATCGGCGATCAGGAAGTTGGTCATGTAACTTCGGGCAGTCCTGCGCCGTACTTAAAGAAGAACATTGGATTGGCGTATCTGCCGATTGAACACACGGCAGTCGGAACCAAATTTGAAATTGATGTGCGAGGGCGAAGGCTGGCTGCCGAAGTCGTGCCGACGCCCTTTTATAAGAGGAGTCGGTAATCGGTAATCGGTAGTCGGTAGCGACTTGCTAACCGACTACCGACTACCGACTCCCGACTACTCCTGAGATAGGAGAACAAATGGCTTCTTACCCCGACAATCTTCACTACACCAAAGATCACGAATGGATTCGCGTCGAAGGCGACACGGGAACGATCGGCATTACCGACTTCGCCCAGGAACAATTGGGCGACGTGGTTCATGTGGATTTGCCGCGCGTCGGCGAAACCCTTGAAGCACACGCGCATTTCGGCGAAATCGAATCGGTCAAAACCTTCAGCGAATTGTTCACGCCTGTTTCCGGCGAAGTTCTGGAAATCAACGAAGCGTTGAACGATTCACCGGAACTGGTCAACAGCGAACCTTATGACGGCGGTTGGATGATCAAGATCAAACTCTCCAAGGCTGGCGAGGTGGACAGTCTGCTGAACGCCAGCGAATACGAAGACTTTGTTGAATCACAGAAAGAGGAGTAAATAGAGAGGATTTACAGGATTTTTCTTGATGACGGCCTGCATCGCTATGCATGGTTTTTATTCTGATCCTGTTTCATTCTGTAAATCCTGTCTAAAAACAAACGATGCGCTACATTCCGAATTCGGCTCAGGAACGCGACGAGATGTTGCGCGAAATGGGCCGCGAATCCATCGCCGACCTTTTCAAAGGCATTCCCGACAACCTTCAACTTAAACGTCCGCTCAATTTGCCTGCAGGACTTTCCGAAACCGAAACCCTGAATCTGTTTCGTGCTCTGGCCGAACGCAATTCGACGCGTTTTACCGGCGAACGCATGACTTCGTTTTTGGGAGCGGGAGCTTACGATCATTTCATTCCGACGATCATTGACACGCTGATTTCGCGGTCGGAATTTTACACTTCCTATACGCCGTATCAGCCGGAAATCAGCCAGGGAACGTTGCAGGCCATCTTTGAATACCAAACGATGATCTGCGAATTGACAGGAATGGAAGTGTCGAACGCTTCGTTGTACGACGGTTCGACCGCCACAGCCGAAGCCGTGTTGATGGCCGAGCGCGTCACCGGTCGCACCAAAGTCGCGCTGGCCGGAAACCTGCATCCGGAATATCGTCAGGTCGTGGACACGTACATTCGCAATGCTGGAATCGAAGAAATTACCTTGCCATTCGATGAAGCGACCGGCGCGGTAAAACCGGAATCGCTGGCTGATCTCGGCAAAGACGTTGGCGCGGTGGTTGTGCAATCACCGAACTTTTTTGGCGGCGTCGAAGAGTTGAAGAAACTGGCCGACGCCACGCACAAGGTTGGCGCGCTGTTTGTCGTCGTCGTCGCCGAAGCAATGAGTCTGGGACTGTTGCAGGCTCCGGGCAAAGCCGGGGCTGACATCGTTTGTGGCGAAGCGCAATCGTTCGGAATTCCTATCAGCTTCGGCGGTTCGTATTGCGGATTTTTCGCCTGCACGGAAAAACTGCAACGGCAAATTCCCGGTCGTCTGGTCGGGCAGGCTTTTGACCACAATGGCCGTCCGGGATACGTGTTGACGCTGGCAACACGCGAACAACACATTCGCCGTGAAAAAGCGACGTCCAACATCTGCACCAATCAGGGATTGTACGCGCTGATGGCGACGGTTTACCTGTCCACGATGGGACGGCGTGGCGTGCGCGAAGTCGCTGAACAGAACCTGCAAAAGGCGCATTACGCGGCGAAGCAAATTGCCGCGATCAACGGTTTCAGCCTGAAATTCACGTCGCCGTTTTTCAACGAATTCGTTGTCAGTTGCCCGAAACCTGCCGCTGACGTGCTGGCGAAATTGCAAAGCAAAAAGATCATCGGCGGATTGGCGTTGGAACGATTCTTCCCGGAGATGAAAAACGAAATTCTGGTGTGCGTGACAGAAACGACGACCAAAGAACAGGTTGATGCTTTGGGCGCCGAACTGAAAGCAATCTGATTGTGTGAAAGCCAAATGAGAAATGAGTCCGACTGAACATCCAACGAGTATTACGGGTTTTGTCATTCGGCAGGCTGTTGAATCCGATGTGCCGCTGATTCTGCAATTCATTCGCGGTTTGGCGGAATACGAACGACTGGCGCACGAATGCGTGGCCGATGAAGCGACGCTGACGAAAACGCTGTTTGGCGAACGGCGCGTGGCTGAAGTCGTCATCGGTTATGACCACGACACGCCGGTTTGTTTCGCGTTGTTCTTTCATAACTTTTCGACGTTTCTGGGCAGGCCGGGAATTTATCTGGAAGACCTGTTCGTCAATCCCGATCAACGCGGCAAAGGATTCGGCAAAGCGATGCTGGCGTATCTGGCCAGGCTCGCCGTCGAACGTGAATGCGGACGGTTGGAATGGTCAGTGCTGGATTGGAACGAACCGGCCATCAATTTTTATAAATCGCTCGGCGCAAAGCCGATGGACGAATGGACGATCTTTCGAGTGACTGGCGAGGCGTTGACACAACTCGCCGGGCAAGTTTGAACGTGTTCAGAGTACCGCCTTCAGGCGGCTGACTCGGCCACTGAAGCCAGCCGCCTGAAGGCGGTACTCTGAGCGAAATGGAGTCGCAGTGATTAAGAAATCAAGCAATCATATCAATCAAAACGAAGGCACGATCTTTGAACGGTCGCGTCCGGGCAAAATCGGCTATCACCTGCCTGCGTTGGATGTTCCAGCAGAAGATTCGCTGATTGACGCGCGATTGTTGCGCGATGACGATCTGGCCGGATTGCCGGAAGTCAGCGAAGTGGATGTCATTCGCCACTTCACGCGGATTTCGACCTGGAATTACGCCGTGGATTTCGGAATGTATCCGCTGGGTTCTTGCACCATGAAATACAACCCGAAGCTCAACGAACGGGTTTCGCGCTTCGATGGATTTGCGGCGTCGCATCCTTATCTGCCGGACGAACAGGCGCAGGGCAATCTGGAATTGTTGAAACGGCTGGAAGATGCTCTGGCCGAAATCACCGGTTTACCCGGCGTCAGCTTGCAACCGGCGGCGGGCGCGCAGGGCGAAATGACGGGCCTGATGGTCATTCGCGCCTGCTTGGAAGCTCGTGGCAACGCCCGCAAAGTCGTGCTGATTCCCGATTCGGCGCACGGGACAAATCCGGCTTCGGCGGCGGTGTGCGGTTATCAGGTCAAAACGATCAAATCCACTGCCGAAGGCGCGGTTGATCTGGACGCTTTGCGCGCGATGGTCAACGAAGACGTTGCTGCCTTGATGTTGACCAATCCTTCGACGCTGGGTTTGTTTGAAGAAAACATTGAAGAAGTCTGCAAGATTCTGCACGACACGGGCGGATTGGTTTACATGGACGGCGCGAACATGAATGCTCTGGTCGGCGTGACGCGACCGGGCGATATGGGCGTGGATGTCATTCACCTCAATCTGCACAAAACCTTTTCGACTCCGCACGGCGGAGGCGGCCCCGGCGCTGGCCCGATTGCCGTGACGGCGGAATTGGAACCGTTCCTGCCGGTTCCGCGCGTGGTGGTTGAAAACGGCAAATACAAACTTACTTTCAATCGCCCGCAAACAGTTGGTCGGGTGCGTGCTTTCCACGGTAACTATTCGGTGCTGGTTCGCGCGTTGTGTTACATCCTGACGCTCGGCGCGGAAGGTTTGCGCGAAGCGACTGAAACCGCCGTGCTCAATGCCAATTACATTGCTCATCATTTGAAAGACGATTACGAACTCGGTGTGCAGGGCAAAGCCATGCACGAAGTGATTTTCAACGACAAACGCCAGCAGAAATTCGGCGTCCACACGTTGGACATTGCCAAACGGTTGATTGATTACGGCTTTCATCCGATGACGATTTATTTCCCACTGGTGGTGCCGGGAGCAATGATGATCGAACCGACCGAAAGCGAAGGCCGCGATGAATTGGATGCATTCATTGACGCGATGAAAGCCATCGCCCGCGAAACTGAAGAAAATCCCGAACTGGTCAAAACGGCTCCGCACCACACACGCATCGGGCGATTGGACGAAGCCGCCGCCGCTCGCAAACCTGTGTTGCGATGGAAACCGGCCAGCAAGGCAGCAGGCGCATAAGCGCTCAAAACCGATTTGACGAAACACAGCAAGCCCGTTGGAATCTGCTCTCGAATCCAACGGGCTTGCTCCATCTTGCGATGACAAGCTCTCTGTTGCGGGCCAAAAGAACAAGCGATCCAGTTAAATTTTCCGCCTCTGTACAAGCCGTCAAATCGCACGTTAATATCATTGCCGGGCATTAAAAAATGACACGAACGATTGCCTTCACACGAAAATCATTATGAGTCGAGCCACTGGGTCATTAAATCCGCTGACAGCGGAATTGTCCGAACAATTGCGCGTCCATTTGCGCCGTATGCTGGTGCGTCTGGACGAGCTTCGCGCTCTGGCGCCAAATCCTGCCACCTGGACCCCGCCGGTTGATGTGTACGAAACCGAAGACGCAGTGTTGATCAACATTGAACTTCCGGGAGTTCCCATAGGTCAGGTGCGCATCAAAATTCTGGACAATGTATTGAAGATCGAAGGGCAGAAAGAACGCACTACGCCGACGGCACGTTTGTTGCCCGAACCCGAACGTCCGATTCGGTTTCTTTGTCTGGAACGAAGTTACGGCAATTTCAGTCTGAACCTTCCCGTCAACTGGCAACTGGAAGCCGAACGAATCACTGCGCATTTGCGCGACGGCGTGCTGCAAATACATTTGCCGAAGGCGAAGACTTGCGGGAGAGAATTCGCAATTACGATTACGGAATGAGTTCACAGTTCACAGTTTGCAGTTCACAGAGTCGCATTTGGAAGTGACCGTGAACCGCGAATTGCGAACCACGAACTGGAAACTGGTTATGTCTACAACTGCTGAACAAGAAGAAAAACAATCAACAGGCTCCGAAACACCCGAAGAGCAATTACGGATTCCGGATGTATTGCCGGTGTTGCCGCTGCGCGACATAGTGATTTTTCCGTTTATGATCGTGCCGCTGTTTGTCAGCCGCGATCGTTCGATTCAAGCGGTGGATCAGGCCCTGGCCGAAAACCGCATGATCATGCTGGCCGCGCAAAAAGACCCTGACATGGAAGAACCCGGCACGGGCGATCTGTACGACGTGGGAACGGTGGCGATCATCATGCGAATGCTGAAATTGCCTGACAACCGCATACGCATTCTGGTGCAGGGAATTGCCCGCGCCAAAATTCATTCGTTGGAAGATTCCGCAGGCTTTTTGCAGGCGCGCATAGAAGAGTTGAGAGAAACCGCGCCGGAACAGACGCTGGAACTCGAAGCCCTGACACGCAACGTGCGCGGTTCGCTGGACAAAGCCGTCGCGCTCGGCAAAAACGTTTCGCCCGAAGTGATGGCCATAGTCACGACTGTCGAAGAACCTGCGCGTTTGGCCGATCTGGCCGCGTCGAATCTGGAACTGAAAGTCGAAGACGCGCAATCGGTGCTGGAAACACTGGCCATCATTCCGCGATTGCATCGCGTCAATGAATTGCTCAACAAGGAAATCGAAGTCCTGACCGTGCAGGCCGAAATCAACACCCAGGCCAAAACCGAAATTGATCGTTCGCAGCGGGAATTTTATCTGCGCCAACAGCTCAAGGCGATTCAACAGGAACTAGGCGAAGGCAACGAACTGGCCGAAGACATCGCCCAGTACCGCGAAAAAATGGGCAAATGCAAAATGCCGAAAGCCGTCGAAGAAGAAGTCGAACGTCAGTTGAAAAAGCTGGAACGCATGCATCCCGACGCGGCTGAAACCGGCACATTGCGAAACTGGCTGGACATCATGGTGGCGTTGCCGTGGTCTAAATCGTCGAAAGAGAACCTGGATTTGAAAAAAGCGCAGGAAATTCTGGACGAAGACCATTATGGGTTGGAAAAGGTGAAAGAGCGCATCATCGAAGCGCTGGCCGTTCGCAAGATCAAGGAAAAGCCGAAAGGTTCGATTTTGTGTCTGGTCGGCCCGCCGGGCGTAGGCAAAACCTCGCTCGGACGTTCGATTGCGCGTGCGCTGAATCGAAAATTCGTTCGATTGAGTCTGGGCGGCGTTCACGACGAAGCGGAAATTCGCGGCCACCGCCGCACTTACGTCGGTGCGATGCCAGGCAGAATCGTTCAGGCCATTCAAACCGCCGGAACGAACAATCCGCTGATTATGCTGGACGAAATTGACAAGGTCAGTTCGGATTTTCGCGGCGATCCTTCGTCGGCCTTGCTGGAAGTTCTCGATCCTGAGCAGAACAACAGCTTCCGCGACAATTACCTGAACGTGCCGTTCGATCTGTCGAACACCATGTTCATGACCACGGCCAACGTGCTGGAAACCATCCAACCCGCGTTGCGCGACCGCATGGAAACCATTCGGCTGTCTGGTTACACCGAAGAAGAAAAGCTGCAAATCATACTGCGTCATCTGTTGCCGAAACAGATGGAAGAAAACGGCATCAAGCCCGAAAACCTGAGCATCAGCGAAGCCGCTTTGCGCGATGCCATCGCCAAATACACGCGCGAATCGGGTTTGCGCCAACTCGAACGTGAAATCGGGAAAATTTGTCGCAAAGTCGCTCGCCGCGTTGCCGAAGGCGACAAGGAACAAGTCGTCGTAACGCCGGAAAACCTGAACGATTTTCTGGGCGTGGCCAAAATCGAACTCGATGAAATGCTGAAACACGATCAGATAGGCGTGGCTACGGGTTTGGCCGTGACGGCGACCGGCGGCGACATTCTGTTCATCGAAGCCTTGACGATGCGCGGCAAAGGCATGTTGCAATTAACCGGTCAGCTTGGGGATGTCATGCGCGAATCGGCGCACGCTGCCTATTCGTTCGCCAAATCGCGCGCCAGAGAACTGGGCATCGAAGAAGACGCCTTCAGCAAAACAGACATTCACCTTCACATCCCCGAAGGCGCAATTCCGAAAGACGGGCCTTCGGCGGGCATCACCATGGCGACTGCGCTGGTGTCGGCGTTGTCTCGTCGCCCAATTCACAAAAACGTGGCGATGACGGGGGAAATCACCTTGCGCGGTAACGTGCTGCCCATCGGTGGCGTGAAAGAAAAGGTGCTGGCCGCGCATCGCGCTCAAATCAAAACAGTCATTTTGCCTGCGCAAAATAAAAAGGACATGGAAGACGTTCCCGAAGAACCCAAACGCGAAATGGAGTTCGTCTTTGTCGAACACGTTCAGCAGGTGTTTGACCAGGCCTTGCTGCCAGCCTCTGAAAAGTCCAAAGCGGTAAAAGCCAAATCGCTGACCGGCAATGGCAAACAGCCCACAAGGGCCGCGACGATAAAGGCGGAAAAAAAAGCAGTCAAAAAAGCCAGAGCCAAAGCGCCGACCAGATAATCGCTGAGCGTCTGAATTCGATTCTTGTGCCGCAACCGATCATTCAAGTTTGAATCGGTTGCGGCTTTTTCTTTGTTTTGCCGCAAGTTGGGATTTTGTCGCCCGGAATGAGTTCAGCCGGCTGAGCGTTTGTGCCAGCAACCGAAACGTGTAAACTGTTCGCGTTCAAGTGACAAAAAATCGAAAGCTAAAGTGAAACGAGAGGATTCTTCCCTGAATCTTCCCCTTAAGTGGTCAGCAGTCAGAATTCAGCCACAGCCTCCTTTGAGTTGATGACTGATTGCGGTAACTGACAAGGAGTTTTTATGACCCGAAGTCTGAGGAAAGTCGTTTTTACCGTCACCCTCTTGTCATTAGTCATCAGCGCGACCAGTTCGCAAACTTTCGCGCAACGATTGGGCCGTGCTCCTGCACGAGATTTGGAAAGCACGCCGCCCATCCCGGTCGGAGCCACATCCATTCCCGTTGGAACAGTCATCATTTTGAAAATGGATGACCGGCTGTCTTCAGGCAGTTCCCGTGTGAGCGACCGTTTCCGCGCGCACGTGGACAGTCCGGTGGTGGATGGCAGCGGGAAAACGATCATTCCCGTGGGAGCTGTTGTCGAGGGACACGTTTCTTCGGTCAGCAAGGCCAAATGGGCGCATCGTTCGGGAATTATCGCTATCGTCTTCGATAACTTTCGTGATTTGAAGGGCAATCCGATTCCGGTCAAAGCCACTTTGACCAGCGCCGATGCCGAAGAACGCAAACGGCTGGATGAAGAAGGTTACGTCAAAGGCGGCAATCCAACGCGACGCGACATCATGTTCATTGGCGGCGGAGCGGGACTTGGCGCCGGCATTGGAGTTTTTACCGGCGGCGCGCTGCTTGGCGCAGGCATTGGAGCCGCTGCCGGATTGACCGCGACCATGCTCATGAAAGGCAAAGAGGTCGTCATCGAACCCGGCGAGCGTTTCGGAATGGAATTGGTTCAGCCTTTTCCGACAAATGCCTTTGTGCCACCAGTCACCGTGACTCGGCCTACTCCCACGCCTGTTCTGGTTGGCAGACCAACTCCGACTCCCGACCCGTTCCGTCAAACGCCGGGAGCGCTCAATCCTTATGATGTGACGGCTTATCGGGACGCGGATGGCTCAGTCCGGTTGCGGATCAACGCCGAAGCCCCTTCGCCGGGCTGGCGTGTGTTTACCAATCACGATCCTCTTCAACCAAGTTCAACGGTCAGAATTCGTTTGCGCGGAACTCCTCCGGCCAGCACCAGCGCTGACGCTCAACCACAGTTTCGGCAACCGACTCTGGCTCCTGCTCCCGAAGTCTGTCTGGAAGACCGCAGTGGCGTGATTCGCCAGGTGGAACTCATGGATAAAAATGGCCGGGCGGCTTTGCGAGTAGACATCCCCACGCAAACAGGAACCAGTCGTTATGCTCGCGTTACGGCTTTCCCGTCGAATGGGACGGGCGGAACAATAGGAACGGGGAATGGGACAGTGGTTCCTCCAATTGGCTCTCAACCCCAACCCGGAGGACAGCCGAACAATGGCGGAGGAACAGTAGTTACGCCGCCTCCTTCGACTGCGATTGCAGGCATGGCGCAGAGCGCGTCAGCCAAAGTAGATGTCATTCGGCGTCAATACGCCAACAGCATAGGATACTTGATCGGTTCGGATGGCAATCCCACGTTTATCGGTTCGCAACGGCCGTCAACCGAACAAGAGCAGTTTTTGAGCGGGTTGGGAGCCTTGTATTCGTCTTTGCTGACATTGCGAGCCAATGCGTCCAACTCAAATCTGGTTCGCAGCAGCGCTCTGCGCGTCCAGGAAGACCTGAACAACACCAATCAACTCTGGCAACGGGTCAGATTGGATAGCGATTTGAATAATCGTTGGACGACTGTTCGCACGGAAATCAACACTATGCTGGCTTCGGCGTTGCGATGACGATTGTTGATGGGATTGGGATTTCGAGGAAAGTGGCGCGCCCGACAGGGCTCGAACCTGTGACCTACGGCTTCGAAGGCCGGCGCTCTATCCAACTGAGCTACGGGCGCGTTTTATCAAACTCTCTGAACCGGAAAGTACCACACACCAAACTTCGGCGGCAAATCAGCCAATTTGCCGCCGATTCTTTTTAGTCTTCTTCCAACATGCTGACGCGGCGAGGATCGTGGCGCGGACCGGAAAACAGCCGTTTGAAAAATCCTTTTTTCTTCGGCGCCAGCAAGCGACGAATTTTCGGAATCACGCGGCGAGCGGCTTCTTCTCCGGCGACAATCATTTCGGCGGCTTTGGACAGATCGTCCGGGCGAACATTTTCAATCTGAGGCCGGATTACCAAATCCGCGTCGGCGTGAATGTAACTGACGGCGCTGCGTCCCATCACGGACAACGATTGCGACATGATCGTAAACAGGTTGGTCGGTTGCGGAATTGGCAGATGCTGCGAATTGATGTCCACGGCGATGACTATGTCCGCGCCCATCATTCGCGCTACTGACGCCGGAATGTGGCCGACCAATCCGCCGTCCACCATCATTCGCCCGTTGACCATCACAGGCGTGTAAAACACCGGCATGGCGCAACTGGCGCGAATGGCCAGCGGCATGCTGCCTTCGGTGAACACGACCATTCTGCCGGTTTGAATGTCGGTGGCGACTGCGCCAAACGGAATTCGCGTTTTTTCAAACTCCGTGATCGGGAATTTTTTCTTGACGTAATCTTCGGTGCGTTCGCTGTTGTAAAACCCCAGCAGCGAAACAGTCGGGCGACCCAGATCGCTCCAACTGATGGTCATCGCCAGATTTTCGATTTGATCCGGCGTCATTCCCGCGGCATAAGCTCCGCCGATCAACGAACCGACGCTGGTTCCAGCCAGCAAATCAATTGGAATGCCGTTGCGTTCCAATTCGCGCAGCACACCGACGTGAGCGCATCCGCGAGCCATGCCTCCGCCGAGCGCCAAACCGACGACCGGACGTTTTTCCATGTTTTGTGCCATAACTCAAAAACCTCCACAGTTTCCAAAGTCGTCGCCAATTTACATTCCAACTTTTCCGCACAGCAAGGCATGGCTGAAATTTTCCTCGCTTCAATTCAAGGCAGATGACCGACGGTTTCAAAAGAGCGCGGCTTGCCTAATGAATCTGGCCAGCCGGAACCAACATGAAAGTCGCCAACGATCACATCTCAGTTGTGAGAAAAATGCCGCGTGAGCTTTGCAAATGCCAGCGATGATTGGTTGAATCTGTAAAACTCTTTCCTGTTTTTTTTTTTCGTGCTACTCTGCGCCCGCCTTATCAATCCTGGCTGACGCCAACTCAAGCTTTTGAATCTTTTTTACAACCTTTCTGATTGTCCAGCGCGGGGACAAATTTGCCAACAGTAAGAGGCGTTGTATGCCCAAATCGGATTCGCCAAAACCTGCCATCAGTGAAATCGAACAACTGTTTCTGGACATCGTCCCCCAGATTCCAATAGCCGTCCGCCAAGCCTGCCAGAGCCTGAACCACCATCCCAACAAGATGGAATTCGACGGCTTTGTCAGTCGAATTATGATGCTGTTGCTGGACAACGACTTTCATACGCTGCGTTCGTTCGACAACCGGTCAGAGCCGCAAACCTGGCTGTTCACGATTGCCAAACGGTTAATCCTGCGCCGGTTGAAAGAGCAGAAACGGGAATTGCCACTGGATGATTTGCCGCCGGATTCTTTCGCCACTCAGCCGGATCAGGAAGAGAAATTGATTTCAGAAGAAAGAGAAAAACTTTTGATGGCTGCTGTCGGCGAGCTGACCGAGCATGAGCAAAAGCTGTTTTACCTGATAACGCAAGGATTGAAGTCGGAAGAAATAGCGAAGGAGTTGAGGATCAAGAAGGAGTCGGTCTACAGAGAAAGAAGCGCATTGATTGAGAAACTTCAAAACACAGTCAATCCCGGATAAGCAGCTTCCATAAAATGCGAAAAATACTTTCAATCGGGCATCAAGATTTTCGTTTGAGATTGCACTAAGTAAATGAACTCGCTATTTCAATAGCAGAGTCTTCACATCGTATCTGCCAAATTTGTGACAACGTTAGCCTGTCGCGCTACAAAGATATCAGGCAAAGTGTCGGTATACAGTGCTGTGTGTGTTTAGTTGCCGCGACCCTTTCAATAGGAGGTTTCAAATGCTTTTCGGAAAACAACGTCGAAATGGTTTGCCAAGCTTTTTGATGGCAATGGTTCTTACTCTTTTTTTGACAATCTCAGCGGCAATGGTACTTGGCACACAACCAGTCCAAACTGCGCCTGCCAAAAAAGCGGTGGCAAATAAATGCGGCGATGGCAAATTGATTACGACAATGGCCTTCTTTCAGAATAGTAAGCAATCAAATGGAATCGCTCCCCCTTCAGCCCCAATTTCTAAAAAAGATTGGTGGAAAGTTCAACCTAAGTCCCCTCTTGATTTTCGCTCCTTACGCAGCAGTATTTTCCCAGGACTTAGTTTTGACGAGGGATTTTGCCCGGAGAGTGAAAGTTGCGGCGGTAGCTGTAGCGGCAGCCTCTATTGTCCAGACAGCCGATCATTTATGCAGCTTCTTTCAGAGTGCCAAGCAAGGTGCTGCTGGTGTAGTAACCCAGGTAGCTGCAGTTCTCCTCCAACTAATTGCAATTAAGGAACTGATGTTACGCGATTGAAAATCAGGCAAACCATTTGACAGTTTCTTCGTCCCGGCTGGGACAGTTGAAATTAGAGCGGCGTTTCAACGCCAGATAGCGAAGTCTTTCTCTGTCGGGGCCTGTGGGGACGCTTGAGTTCCCAGATGGCGAAAGATTCAGGCGTCCCTACAGGACGCGGACTCATTCGCGTTTTTTCCCGGCAGTAACTGCCTGCCTAATTTCAACCGTCCCTGCCGGGACGAAAACCTCGTCAAACCAAATGCTCAGTTCCTTAGCGCGTAACATCAGTAAGGAATAAAAAGATTGTTTGGGAACTGCGTGATTAAAGGCCTGATTTTGCGTCCGAGTTCGAGGTACTCCCAACGGGATTTTTGAAACTCTGCATTCAAAGGACTTAGCCCAACGCTAAGACCTGCGAGGTAAAGCCTGTAATCTCAATGGTTTAAAGGCATCCCCCGCCGCCTCCGAAGGGCGACTTGCTAAACCCTTTGTTTTCACCGGTTTCAAAAATCAGCTACGGAGTACCTACTGCCCATAATTGAGAATAATTGTATGCATTATCAAAAAAAACTCTCTTCTCCAATCTTTGTTGTTACCTTGTTTTTTGCTTTTGTAGTCGCCTTGATGATGTTTGACCAGATTACGCGAGTAACGATATCTCAGTCGCGTGAGACTAAAGATAAAAAGTCATCAAGTCCTTCAGTTAATGAAGCGAAACTGCCCAGTCGGTTCCCTGTCATAGAGTATCCTTCAAGAAAAAACATGTGGAAATCTGATACCCCTGAGAAGGTACAAGAATCCAAACGGAATGAATCATCAGAATTAAGCGCGGTTCCAGCTATAACCATTGAAGAAAAACAGCAGATGTTAGAATCAATATTAGATGGCGCCTTGTCTTCGGCGTTTCAGATCGAGCCGGTTGAATACGGCATCATCGTCCAAATCGAAGGCGCGGCATTGCTCTGGGACAAAGACAGAGTGCGCGCCAACGAAGCGCTGGCCAACGCCTGGTCGCGGTTGCAGGAATTGATGGGCGACAAAGGGAATTCCCGGCTGCCGAAATTCGGCGAGAAGCTTTCGGATGCTGACCGGGCGCGGCTCCGGCAAAGCATCCTGAGACGAATTGCCAAATTGAACCCGGACTTGATCAAAGACTGGACGGGCGCAAACGGCGACAGCGCAAAACCTGCTTTCGCCACTGGCGAAGAAGGCGGGGCTGCAATTGTTGCAATTGCCGTTGAAGAGCTTCAACGCGATCCTGAAAAAGCCATGAAACTTGCTGAACAAGGGCTTTCTCACGCGGCATATTATCCAGCCTCAACTTTTCTGACTCATCTTTGGTACAAGGACAAGGAGTTAGCTGAAAAACAGGCTTTGGTTTATCTGGAAAAACTGCCTGTCGGATCAACGGTGAATCTCTTTTTGGTGACGAAGCTACATTTCTTTTTGTCACCGCCGCTGCGGGAAAAATACTTTGAAGCATTGGCGGTCAGGCTACGCGCCGCTTTCAGGCCGACTTTGGACAGAGCAGGTTATCTGAATCTGTTGGATGCCACGCGGAAAGGAGCTTCGCAAGCGGCGACTCATCCCGTTTGGCGCGACGAATATCTGCGATTGGGAGCCGAAGTCGAAACGGCGATGGCAAACCGCTCGGTCAACTCTGCCGCGCCGCCGTCAAAAACCATCAGCATGTCCGGGATGTCGGCTGCGACTCCGGGCGACACTGCGGAAATCGAACATTCATCCGAAAAGCTGGAAGCTATCCGAAACCAGAAAATCAAAGATGCCGAATATCAGCGTCTGGCAATCGAAGCCGCCGAAAAGGCTGACGTCGTTTTAGCCGAACGCTTGCTGTCAAAAATCAACGATGAAACAGTGCGGCGGCAAACCAGCGTCAGCGTTTATGGGCCGCTAGTCAGCAAAGCTATGGCTGAAAAAGATTGGCCACAAGCAAGAAGCTACGCGCTGAAAGTCACTGATCCGTTCGGGATGAGCTTGATTGTTGATGGTGTGGCGAAAGCAATGTTGAGCGCCAAACAGGACAAGCAGATGGTGGCAAATTTTTATGACGACGCATTGGCGAATCTCGACCGGGAAAAGCCGTCGGCTTATGTTGCCAAAGGAATCATCGCCATCGCCAGGTCGCGTGTTTCTGAAGAGCAAGGCGGTTTTGCAGCGGCCAATCTGGCAGTGTCCACGCTCAACAAGCTGGACATTACCGAATCTTTTTCCAGCAAATCGGGGCTGGCCCCGGGAATTGGCGCCTGGATCAATCAGTCGAATTTGGTTCTTCTGGCAGAGGATTACTTTGAGCTGACCGAAACGCTCGCCCCGCTGTTTCGTGATTTGAGCAAGCGCGATCTTCAACAAACGCAGAGCCTGGCTTCCGCCTTGACGCATCAAGGTTTGAGGTCGCTGGCGCAACTAGGCCTGGCCAAAGGGCTTCAGGAAGAACTGCAAAAAGCGAAAAACTCCGCCGGAAAACCCAAGCCGCCAGCGACAGAGAAGTAATCCGGCAAGGTCAAATTTCCTCAGCCAAATGGAGCTTTACACTTTTCGACATTCAAGTCGCACACCAGCGTTTGGCGCCATTTATCAAACGCCTTGATCCTGAAAACTCCCAGCCATCCTGTCTAAAAACCTGCCTTTGGTTTTGTTCATACCGGCAACAAGTTTATGATTCGGTTTACCGAAGTCGGGCGAATCATCGCTGAGCGGTTCGGTTTGAAGCCCTGAGCAATTCTTCAACGGACAAATGTAAATTCGTATGAACACCGTGACATCAGAAGCTGTTTCGATTGATGAGCACACACAAAATCGGTTTTGGCTTGGCGTGGACGGCGGCGGAACCAATTCCCGCGCCGTTATCATTGATGAAAGCGGAGCGGTTCGCGGCGAAGGCCGATCCGCCGCCGCAAACCTGCTGCGCGTAGGGTTGGAGAACGCCGTCAACCACATTCGCCAGGCCGTCAATGACGCTTGCCGCGAAGCCGGAATCGAAGTATCGCAAATCGCCGCCGCCTGCATCGGCCTGGCCGGAGTTTCGCAACCGGGTTATCACCGCCAGATGCTGGACGCGCTGAAAGCCGCGTTGCCGATTGCGGCGATTCAACTGGAAACCGACGCCCGCGTGGCGCTGGCCGGAGCGACCGGCAATCAACCCGGCGTGGTCATCATTGCCGGAACCGGTTCGATTGCCTGCGGCATCAATTCGCGCGGTCGTTTTGCTCGTGCCGGAGGCTGGGGGCCGATTATGGGCGACGAAGGCAGCGGCAGTTACATCGGTCGTCGCGCGCTGGAATCGGTCATGATGTCGTATGACTTTCGCGGTGAAGCCACCAGCATGACTTCGCCTGTGTTGCGTCATTTCGGTGTGAGTTCGCCGCCGGAACTGACGACGGTGGTTTACGATTCTTCGTCGAAAGAAAAAGGCGAGGTTCAATCCCGAATCGCGCAGTTATCGCCCATTGCCGTCGAAGCCGCTCGGCAAGGTGATGAAGTCGCCATTGAAATTTTGCGCGATGCCGCCAGCGAATTGGCCAAAACCGCCATTGCCGTGATTGACCAACTAAGAATGGAGCGCGACGCCTTCCGCGTGGCGTATGTCGGCGGAGTCTTTGAAGCTGGCGAATTGATCCTGAACCCGCTGCGCGAAGAAATTCAAAAAGCCGCGCCGAATGCCGAAGTCGCTCCGCCGATTGATGCACCTGTAATTGGCGCTGCAAAGATGGCGCAGACGATTCACGACCTGAAGTTCAACGGCTAAATCGAAGGAATAACACTATGACTTTGACAGCAGTATTTATGAAAACGCCGCAAGGCTACATTGCATTCGTCGAGGAATTGCCGGGCGCGAATACGCAAGGCGAAACGCTTGAAGAAGCGCGGGCAAATCTGCAAGAGGCGGTAGAGCTTGTTCTGCAGGCAAATCGGCAACTGGCGGAAGAATCCATCAAAGGTCAAATGGCGATTCGAGAGAGCTTTTCGTTGGCAGGCGTTTGATTCGGAGATTGAATGAAGCGAATTGATTTCATCCGCCACATTTTGAAACACGGCTGCGAACTTTTGCGTGAAGGCGGCAACCATTCAATCTACGTTAATCGCGTGAGCAACAGAGTCTCGGCTGTTCCGCGTCATCATGAAATTGACGATTTCCTAGTGCGGAAAATTTGCCGCGATCTGGAAATTCCGACTCCTTGAAGTCCGTAGCTTTATGACTACAACAGAGCAGATCAACCCATGCACAACACAAATTGACAAGCTACCGACGCTGGAAGCCTTGCGCGTCATCAACTCCGAAGATCGCAAAGTTGCCGAAGCGATTGAAAAAGTTTTGCCAGCGGTCGCTCGCGCGGTGGATGGAATCGCCGAAAGATTGCAGCGCGGAGGCAGATTGTTTTACACCGGAACAGGAACCAGCGGACGGCTGGGAGTTTTGGACGCTGCCGAATGCCCGCCGACCTTTGGCGTCTCGCCGGAGTTGGTGCAAGGCGTCATCGCCGGAGGCTACGACGCTTGTTACAAAGCCGTCGAAGCATCCGAAGACGATCGCGAAGCCGGAGCGAAGGATTTGCAGGCGCGCGGATTCACCGCCAACGATTGTCTGGTTGGTATCGCGGCCAGCGGGCGCACGCCTTACACCATCGGTGCTGTGGAGTACGCGCGACAACTTGGCGCGCTGACCGTTTGTATTGTCTGCAACGAAAACTCAGAACTCGCTGCTGCTGCGGAAATTGCCATCGAACCGATTGTCGGTCCCGAAGTCATCGCTGGTTCGACGCGGTTGAAATCCGGCACGGCGCAAAAACTGGTTTTGAATATGCTTTCGACCATGGCGATGGTGCGATTGGGCTACGTCACCGGCAATCGCATGACCAATTTGAAAACCAGCAACATCAAATTGCGCCAACGCGCCACAGGCCTGGTGATGGCCGAATGCGATTTGGATAAAACTGCGGCGGAAGCTGCGCTCGAAGCTGCCAACTGGGATTTGCGCGTGGCCATCGTCATGGTAAAAACCGGTGCCGCGCGCGAAGCCGCCGAAGTGGCGTTGCAACAATCAAACTTCATCATCGCTCGCGCAGTTTCATTGCTGACAAACTAAATCAACATCGCAACCAACAGTGACTCAATCGGAGAAATTAACCATTAAGCATTAGCCATTGCCCATTAGCAGACAGGGTAGGACTGTTTCTACCCTGTCTGCTAATGGGCAATTCGCAATGGTTAATGGTTAATGACTGACACTCGATTTAACTTTCTGTAGGGAGCGCATAATTCACGAAAGAACTTTTACCTAAATGACTGTTACCAATGCTCAACCAGCCTGGACGATTCCGGGTTACCTGGAAATCAAAAACAATCATTTGCATATCAACGGCATTGATGCGATCAAACTTGCCGATGAATTCGACACGCCGCTGTTTGTCGTTTCGGCGCCGCGCATTCGCCACAACATCGCGCGCTTGCTGGAAGCGAAAACGCATCACCCGAAGCTGAAACTTTGTTTCGCGTCAAAAGCCAACAATCTGCTTGGCGTGCTGCGCGTGGTGCGCGAAGCCGGAATTGATGTCGAAGTCAATTCCGGCGGCGAATTGTTCAAAGCCCTGCGCGCGGGATTTCGCCCCGACCAGATTGAAATGAACGGCATTTCAAAAACCGAGCAGGAAATTGCCGAAGCCATCGAAGCAGGGATTTACACGATCAATCTGGATTCGCCGTTTGAACTGGAATTGGTCGAACAAGTCGCCGCGAAGCTGAAGAAGCGCGCCAATGTCACCGTGCGATTGGTTGCCGGTGTGGGAACTCGTTCGCACGCCGGGTTGCAAACGGCGTTGTACACATCGAAGTTCGGCGTGTCGCCTTCGCAGGCGCGCGAAATGATGTTGCGCGCAGTGGCCAGGCCGGAACTTATCAACCTTGCGGGTTTGCACATTCACGTCGGTTCGCAAACGCCTGATCCTGAACCTTACGCCGAAGCCTTTGCCGCGATGTGGGAACATTTGTTGTGGCTGCACCGAGAAACCGGCCACAAGTTGCAACACATCAACATTGGCGGAGGCATACCGGTCAATTACCTGCGCGACGAAGCGCACGCCGAAGAAATCAGCGACAACGAACGAGCGATGCTCGGCGCAAATCTGACGGCGGCGGAAATGATGGCAAATGCGATTGATGTCGTTCGCGCTTCGGCGCGCGAAGCTGGAGCCGAGCATTTGTTGGACGAATTGGAAATCGTCATGGAACCCGGTCGCGCAGTCATCGCCGACGCGGTGACGATTCTGACCACAGTCCGCAACGTCAAAACGCGCCCCGAAACCGGCGAAGCCTGGGCGTTGACCGACGCCGGTTACAACCTGATGCTTTCTATGGTCATGTATCACTGGTATTACCATGCGGTGAACGCTTCGCGCGCGGGCGAAGCGCACAACGAGCGCTATCGAATGGCCGGGCCGTTGTGCGACGGAGGCGATGTGTATTTCGATTTGCACGGCGACGGCCATCTGCCTGATTGCCGCTTGCTGCCGTCGAACGTGCAGGTCGGCGAAGTCATTGCCATGCTCAACACCGGCGCGTACACCGCGTCGCAAATGACCGCTTACAACGGCAGAGTTTTTCCGGCTGCGGTTTTGATCGAAGAAGACGGCAACGTAGAAGTCATTCGCCGCCGCGACAATTACGAAGATTTGGTCCTCAACGAGCTGTAATCACTTTCAACTAGGAGATAACCAATGAAACGAATTCTGGGAGGTTTGATCGTCATGATTCTGACCGCAGTCATCGCCAATGCTCAGGCCGGAAAAATAGAGCAGGAAATTTTGAAGTTGGAACAGCAATGGGAAGATGCCCTGATCAAGGCCGATGTCGCCGTGCTGGAAAAGCTTTACCACGACAAACTGATTTATACGCATTCAAATGCTTCGGTGGATGACAAGGCCAGTTACAACGCCAAGATCAAATCCGGCGCGTCCAAGTACATTTCCATCAAACGCGACGACATCAAAGTGACGGTGATTGGCGACACGGCAATTGTCACCTGCCATTGGCTGGTGCATTCGTTCGGCGGCGGCAAGGAAAATCACACCGACGCGCGCTACATTCATGTGTATGTGAAGGAAAAAGGCGCGTGGAAAATGGCGGCTCATCAGTCAACATTTGTGGTTAAGTGATGAAGTAATTCTCCGGCCAGATACAGCGAACCGCACACAACGATCAGACCGTTGGCTGGCGTAATGCGCATCGCTTCCAATAACGCCTCGGCAAGAGTTTCTGAGCAAATCGAATCTTGTCGAATCGTTATTGTTTGTTCGGCAATGGATTGCGGCGACGCAGCGCGCAGATTTTCGACTTGCGTCAGAATCACGTGTCGCGCGATTGGGAACAGTAACTTCGCCATTTCAATTGCCGCCTTGTCGGCCATCGCCCCAAAGATCAATGTGATAGGGACGCCAGCGTAATGTTCATCCAAAAAGTTTCGCAGTGTTTCCGCGCCCGACGGATTGTGCGCGCCATCCACTAACAACTGCACAGAAAACTTCGGCGATTCGATCAACTGCAATCTGCCCGGCCAGTTGGCTTTGCTGAGGCCTTCTTCGATGGTTTGCTGGTCAATCTTCCAACCGAGTTGGCGCAATTGCTCCGCAATCAAAATCGCCGTCATCGCGTTTTCGGCTTGATGACGACCGCGTAGATTCAACTGCACGTCGTAAGTTCGATACCGCAGCCGATATTGGCCAGCGTTTGGTTCGGCGTAGAAAGATTCGCCAGCGACTGAAACCAGCGGAGCGCTTAATTCTTCAGCACGAGCGACGATTGTCTGCATCGCTTCATACGGTTGCGGAGCGACGACCACAGGCACATTCGGTTTGATGATTCCGGCTTTTTCGCCAGCAATTGCAGCCAGTGTGTTTCCCAGATACTTCTGATGGTCAAACCCAATCGGCGTGATTGCCGTCACTGCAGGTTGGCAGATATTCGTCGCGTCCAACCTGCCACCCATCCCGACTTCCAGCACAGCCAGTTCGACTTGCCGTTCGGCGAAGTACAGATAAGCGATCATCGTCACCTGTTCAAAGTAAGTTGGCGACGCCGCGAGCTTGCCTTCGGCAACCAGCGTTTCGCTTGACTGACGAACCGCTGTCGCCAATCGCGCAAAGTCGTTTTCATGAATTTCGCTGCCATCAACGCGAATTCGTTCTGTAATCGAAATCAAGTGCGGTGATGTGTACTGTCCAACGTGGAATCCGGCAGCGCGCAAAATCGCTTCGGTCATTGCGGCGGTGGAGCCTTTGCCATTGGTTCCGGCGATGTGGATGGCGGGAAATGTTCGCTGAGGATTGCCAACCGCGCTGGCCAGAGCTTGGACTGTTTCCAGCCCAAGCTTCATGGCCAGCACCTCGTTGCCAAGTGAATACAGATAAGAAACCGATTCGGCGAAGTTCATTCAGTCTTCAAGAAGCTAAATCAGAGCAAGCAACACTGGGCCATTCTCTTTTGACAGGATGAACATGATTTTCGGCAGGATTTACAGAATCACCAATAGCGATCAAGTTCCAACTTGGTTTGAATCCTGTTCATCTTGAAAAAAAATCATGTTCATCCTGTCTCAAAGTTTCTTGCTTCGATTTAGGCGAATTTGTAGGCGCGTTTGGCCAATCGGTAAGCAGCGTCGTGAATCATTTCGTCGGCATCGGCCTGATCAATGATTCCGCGCACGACCAAACCGGCAATCCAGTTGGCGTCCACGCGGCGAGCCAGATCGTGGCGAGCAGGAATGGAAGGGAAAGCGCGCGTGTCGTCGTTGAATCCGGCAGTGTTGTACAACCCTGCGGTTTCCATCGCCTGATCGCGGAACCGGCGCATGCCGTTCAAACTGTCATGAAACCACCACGGCGGTCCCAATCGCAGCGCCGGATAATGCCCGGCCAACGGCGCCAGTTCGCGCGAATACGTCGTTTCGTCCAGCGTGAACAAAATCAGCGTCAGCCGCGCATCGTTGCCGAATCGTTCCAGCAATGGTTTCAAACTGCGCGTGAAATCCGACGAAACTGGAATGTCGCAACCTTTGTCGTAGCCGAATTTTTCAAACACCACAAGATTGTGATTGCGGAACGAGCCAGGATGAAACTGCATGACCAACCCGTCTTCGGCGCTCATGCGGGCGTTTTGAACGATCAGATGTCCGGTGAAGCGCGTCGCATCGTCTTCGGTTGCTGTGCCTACCAAAGCTCGTTGGAAAATCGCTTCGGCTTCGGAGTCGCTCAATTCGCAAGTGAACGGCGTCAATGCGGCGTGATCGGTTGCCGTCGCGCCCATTGTTTTGAAAAAAGCGCGGCGGCTTTCCAGCGCTTCGATCAATTTTTTGTAGCTGCCGATTTCGTAGCCGCAGGTTTTGCCCAACTCCTCAATGTTCGCGCGCCAGTCCGGGCGGTCAATGTTGACGACTCCGTCTGGGCGGAACGTCGGCACAATGCGGCCTTTCCAGCCCGAAGCCTTGATCGCTTTGTGATGTTCCAGCGTGTCGGCGGCGGCGTCGGTCGTCGCCAGAATTTCTATGTTGAAGCGTTCGAACAATTGACGCGGACGAAACTCCGGTTGGGTCAGACAGTCGGCAATTTGATCGTAAATCTTTTGCGCGTTCGCGCCGTTCAGTTTATCGGTCACGCCAAACACATCGTGCAGTTCATGCGCCAGCCACATTCCGGTCGGAGTCCCGCGAAACAGGAAAAAGTTATCGGCAAAGGTTTGCCAGATTTTGCGATGATCGCTTTCGACTTCGCCGCCGTCCGTGCGCGGCACGCCCAATGATTCCAGCGCGATGCCTTGCGAATAAAGCATGCGGAAAATGTAATGGTCGGGAATCAGCAGAAGTTCCGTAGGCGTGCCGAATTGGTAATCGGGATCGGCAAACATGCGCGGGTCAACGTGACCGTGCGGACACACCAACGGTTTGTCGGCAACCTGGCGATACAAATGCAGAGCGATTTCTTTCTGTTTCGGGTCTGGATCGAAATAACGATCTTCGGGCAAAAGCAGTTTGTCGGTCACGATGTGCTCCTGATGTTGAAGAATGGAATGGTCTTTACCAAGTGGAGATGGATGATAGCCGAAGCCCTGCGCCGCGCTCAATCCTGCAAAGACGAATGCAGTTTTGCGGGCGCGATCATCAACCAGGCCTGGCGAATGTGCGACGCCAATTCCTTGTCTTTGACCCGATTTAGATTGATGCCGATCCATCCGCGAACGCCGACGTATGGCGGTTTGAAAAACTTGTTCGGTTCGGCTTCGATCAATGCCTGCTGCACTTCGCTGGTGGCGGCGCTCCAGATGGCGATGCGCCCATCGTTGTGATGATTGTTGGCGAACATGACGAAAACCTTTTTCTTGACGAAAAACGTCGGTTCGCCATGCGAAAGTTTTTCTTCGACTTCGGGCAGCGCCAGACAAAACTTCCTGACCCGCACTAGATGATCTTTGGCCATAAAATTTTTGAGGAAAAAGCTCAGAGTTCAAGCATTTGCTTGCTGAAATCAACCAAGCTGAAGCTTGAACTCTGAACGAAGAATTACGGCACGATGCCGGGAAAAACGTACGCTTGCAGCATCACCAGCAAACCGACCAGAACCGCCAACGCCACGCTGTGAAAAAACACGTAACGCAAAATCGTGCCTTCCTGACCGTGTTGGTTGGTGGCCATGCTGGCGACGACGATGGATTGCGCATCAATCATTTTGCCCATCACGCCGCCGGAACTGTTCGACGCTGCCGCCAGCACCGGCGAAAAACCAAGTTGCTGCGCCGTCACTTGCTGCAAATTGCCGAACAAAACGTTGGACGAAGTGTCGCTGCCGGTCAAGGCTACGCCCAACCAACCGAGCAAAGGCGAAAAGAAAGGAAACAACGGACCCGTGGCGGCGAATGCCAATCCCATTGTCGAATCCAAACCGCCAAATCGCGTGGTGAACCCCAACGCCAGCATGGCCGAAATCGTCAACAACGAAAGCCGCGCGCGTTTGAAAGTGCCGATGAAAATCTTAACCAATTGCAGCAGCGACAACCGCAATATCAAACCGGAAAGAATTCCGGCAAACAGCAATGCTGTTCCGGTTGCCGACAACCAGTTGAAGGCAAATCGCGCTTCTTCGGCTTTTTCCAGCAAGACGACAGGCGGAGCGCGCAACACGGCTTTGTCTAAAAATGGAACCGGGAATTCCAGCAGTGAAATGCCATTCAACAGCGTTTTGATTTGCGGCAAGCCCCACAAAAACACCAGCACGGACAAGATCACCCAGGGCATCCAGGCGCGAACAGCTTCGGAGGTCGAAGGTTTTTGGACTACTTCCGCCTCGGCTTCGCCGTCGAATCGCCAGACATTTTTCGGTTGCCAGAATTTCAACAAGACGACCAGCGTCAAAATCGAAACGATGGCTCCGGCAATGTCCACGACCCAGGGGCCGTGATAATTGCTGACCAGAAATTGCACGATGCCGAAGCTCAAACCAGAAGCCAGACACGCCGGCCAGACTTCGCGCATGCCTTTGAATCCAGCCATCGCCCACACCAGCCAGAACGGAACGATCACCGAAAAGAAGGGAAGTTGTCGTCCGGTCATGGCGCTCAATTGTTCCAGCGGCAACCCCGTGACTTTGGCCAGCGTGATAATCGGAGTCCCCAGCGCGCCGTAAGCCACAGGCGCAGTGTTGCCGATCAAAGCCAACCCGGCGGCTTGCAGCGGTTTGAATCCCAGTCCGATCAACATCGCGGCGGAAACCGCGACAGGCGTTCCGAATCCGGCGGCTCCTTCGATAAACGCGCCAAAGCTGAAAGCAATCAGCAACGCCTGAATGCGGCGGTCGTCAGCCAATCCGGCGATGGTTTTTTTGACGACTTCAAACTGGCCGGTTGCTACCGTGATGTCGTAGACAAAAATCGCTGCCAGCACTATCCAGCCAATCGGGAACAATCCGAAAGCGGCTCCGTTGGCAGCGGCAGCCAGCGCCAGTTTAGTTGGCATGCCGTAAATCAAAATGGCGACCAGCAATGCCGAAGCCAGTCCGATCAACGCCGCAATGTGCGCGCGGACGTGAAAAAACGCCAGCAATCCGAGCAGCACGACGACGGGAATGGAAGCGATCAACGCCGACAACAGCAAATTCCCGGCAGGGGTATAAACTTGTGTCCAGTTCATGGGGGCGATGTGTCTCCTGAATGTGTTTGTGATGAAAATCGGTTGGCGCAGTCTACCGCTTGCGAGCGGAACTACAAACGCAGACGCGAAAATTTTGCCGGGCGAAGTTGTGAAAAGCTGGCAGGCCTGAGCTAAACCAGAACAAACAACATTGAGGCACTGTCTTCAAAGCAGTATGAACGAGATTTTCAACAGGATTTACAAGACCATCAACGTTTGAAGCAATCCAGTCAGGTCTTGATTCTGATCGTCCTGAAAAAATCATGTCAATCCTGTTTCAAAGTTTTTTGCTTCGATTTAGAATCCGCGCGTCGAAACAAATTGCTGCCGAAGTTTCGTGAATGAATTGCCCCAAATCACAACAAGCACGGCTTCGGCGTTCAACTTTTTCCTCACAATCCAAACCTTCAACATCGCTGACAGGCTCCGCGTGGCGGCAGCGTGTCTTCATCAACTCAAGAGGTATGTGCCCATGACCCCCGAAGCGCCCTTTTCCCGCGCGCACCGAAAACTCGCGCCTGTTTCTTCTTTGGATGAATTGCTGGTTTTGCCGGTTCCGATTTCCGAACCGGTCAAACGTTCTGTCTGGATGGATTGTCTGAACGATCTGACGTTTTTGCTTCCGACGTTTGGAATTGTGTTCGGGTTGTTGTTGCTGGGGCAATCGCCTTTTCTAGGCGCGGCTGCGGTGACGTTGTGCCCGATCATTCTGGCTGTGCGAATCCGGCTGGCTTTGAAATCGCGCCGCGAACGGCGTCAGGTTTCCGAACTGGTGAACTGGCATCAACGGAATCGTCTTGAAAATCTGCATCGCCACCGCCGGCTCGCCGAAGAATCGCCGGATGTCATGTATTGTCCGGTTCCGCCAGTGAAGTAACGAAAAGGTGAAGAGGGAGAAGGAGTGAAGAGGTGAAAGGGATTTCATCGCCCCATCACCCACTCACCCCATCACTCACCTCTTCTTCGCTTCTTCAATCCGCTCGCTCAATTCCGCTGTGAAATCAGTGCGCGGATTGTAACCGGCTTGCCGAAACGCGACTTCGCCTTTGCGGTCGAGAATGATCGTCGTTGGAATGGAGTTGACCTTGAAAAAATCGTTCAGGTAATCGGCATACGCCACTGGCAGATTGAATTTGTGCTGCTTCAAAAACGGCGCCACCAGTTCGCGGTCTTCGTCAGTGGTGATGGCCAGAAAGGCGACTTCTTTGTCGTCTTTGTATCTGGCCATGGTTTTTTCAAACAGCGGCAATTCGGTCAGACACGGCCCGCACCAAGTCGCCCAGAAATTAATGACGATGATTTTGCCGCTGAGCGTCGCCAGATCGAGTTTGGAACCGTCCAGTTTGGTCAGCTTGAAATCGAGCGCACTGTTCGCGCCTTCGTTGATGTTCGGCTGTTCCAGTTTGGCCAATCGTTCATCGCGCTCTTTGATGTAAGCGTCATAAGTTTTGAGCAATCGGTCGCCCAGTCCGGTTTCAGAGCCTTTTATCGCGGTTTGAAGCTGGCTGAGTTTCTGGCGAATCGCTTTCAGATCAATCTCTTCGTTGGTGACCAGCGCAATGACAAATCCTTTTGTGTAAAACTCGATCGCTTCGTCCAGAGCCTTGCGCTTTTCCGCCAACTCACCCATCACCAGGGCGGCTCCCGCTGTGCGCGACGCTCCCATACTTTTCGTCAAATCCGCTTTTGCCTTTTCGTCATTTCCAAGATCGGCGTAAACGCGACCGCGCAACAGATACACAGACGCCAGTCCCTGCTGTTTGCGTTCTTCCCATTGGGCGGCGCTGATGCGTTTGGGTTTGATGCTTGAAGCGATGATTCCTTCAAACTGGCGGACTAATTGATTGGCGTAAGTCAGAGCGACATTCAAATCATCCTGGCCTTTTCGTTGTTGTAGCATCGTCACCAAATTGGTCAGCGCATCAATGTTGCCTTCGTTGGCATCCAGCAGCTTTTCCGCGTAAGAAATCACGCGATCTCGGTCGCGCAATTTGACCGCCAGCTTGTAGACCTCATTTTCGATTTCCTGCCGATGTTCGCTCTTCGGAAATTTCTTCAGGTAATTTTCCAGATTGATGATGATCTGTGTTTCACTGCCGCCGCTGGATTCAATCGCCTTGCGAAGCTCTGTGTCGGAATCCAACTGCTGAGCCGGGGCTGTGGCCTGAGCCGATTGGTCCGAGGCTGTTTGCGCTGAAACCGTAACAGTCATAGCGAAACAGATCAGCAAGAGAAAAAGACAGGTTATTGATTTCACTACTTACTCCCCACCGGACAACGCCGGAACGAAATTATCGGCACAACTTCGATTAGCAGTTCCAACGTCATCAACCCCTCATCGCGCTTGATGCGGCGCTAATCGAATGTGCGCGGATATGATTGCAGAGATGTCGCAGAAAAAAAACAAAGCCGGAAAAAATTCATTGGCGAAGCGCGATGGTTCGGGGAATGCCTTGCAAATCGTCAAGCAGTCGAACTTCACTCCAACCCAAGGACGCAGCCATCGCCCAAACAGCTTCGGACTGTCCGAAGCCAAGTTCACAAATCAGATGTCCGCCGGGGTTCAAACAGGCAGGCGCGTCGGCAAGCAAACGACGATAAAAACTCAGCCCATCGCCGTGGTCGGTCAAGGCCGTGTTCGGTTCCCAGTCGCGGACTTCGCGTTGCAATGTCGGCAGTTCGTGTGCGGCGATGTAAGGCGGATTGGACAGAATGAAATCGGCAAATGGCGCTTGCGGAAACGCCGCAAGCAAATCGGATTCGATAAATTCAATGCGGTTTTGCAATTCGTGGCGAGCAGCGTTTTTGCGAGCGACATTCAATGCCGCGGTTGAAATGTCGCAAGCGAAAATTCTGGCGTTCAACAGTTCGCGTGCCAGCGTGACGGCAATGCAGCCCGAACCTGTGCCGACATCCACGATCGTGGGCGCATTGAGTTTTTGTTCTTCAACCAGGCGAATGGTTTCTTCGACAATCAGTTCGGTTTCAGGGCGAGGAATCAGCACATCCGATGTGACTTCAAATTCAAGGCCGAAAAATTGCTGGTGGCCGGTGATGTATTGCAGCGGTTCGCCTGCTGAGCGGCGTTCGATCAAATTGAAGTAAGCCGCCAGCAAATCTTCGCCGAGTTGTTCATTGAAATTGACGATCAGGTATGTGCGGTCTTTGCCCAGCGCTTCGGCCAGCAAGGTTTGCGCATCCAGCACATCGTTGGAAACGGATGCCACGCGCAATCGTTCGCTGGCCAGTTTCAAAGTTTCGGCAATCGTCGCTGGCATCGGCTAAGCTCCGGCGACTTGTTTTTCAGTTTCGGCTTTCAGTTTTTCGGCCTGGAAATGCGTGACCGTGGCTTCGATCAATTCATCCAGGTTGCCTTCCATGATTTGATCGAGTTGGTGAATCGTCAGACCTATGCGGTGATCGGTGACACGGTTTTCCTTGAAGTTGTAGGTGCGAATTTTTTCCGACCGGTCGCCGGTTCCAACCTGATCGCGACGCTCTTTGGCCAGAGCGTCATGCTGTTTCTGCTGCTCGATTTCATACAAACGCGAACGCAACACGCGCATGGCTTTTTCACGGTTTTTGATCTGCGACTTTTCGTCCTGCATCGAAACGACCAGGCCGCTGGGCATGTGCGTCAATCGCACAGCCGAATAAGTTGTGTTGACCGATTGGCCACCAGGGCCTGAAGAACAAAACGTGTCTACGCGAATGTCTTTGGGATCAATTTTCACGTCTACTTCTTCAGCTTCGGGCAACACGGCAACCGTCACCGCTGAAGTATGAATGCGTCCGCTGGTTTCAGTCTGCGGCACACGTTGGACGCGATGTCCGCCGGATTCATATTTCAGTTTAGAGTAAACGCGGTCCCCTTCAATGATGGCTTCGGCCTTTTGAATGCCGCCCAAACCGGTTTCGGCGGATTCCGTCACCTGGAATTTCCAGCCTTGCCGTTCGGCGTAACGCGCATACATTCGCAAAACTTCGGCAGCAAATAAACAAGCTTCTTCGCCTCCGGTTCCGGCGCGAACTTCGAAAACGACGTTCTTTTCGTCGTTCGGGTCTTTGGGCAGGAGCAGGATTTTCAACTCTTCTTCGGCTCGTTGACGGCGCTCTTCCAGTTCAGGCAGTTCGGCTTCGGCCAGTTCGCGCATTTCGGCGTCATCCACGTCGCGCAAAATTTCCTTGTTGCCTTGAATATCGCTGTCCAGTTTTTTGATCTCGCGGAATTTGACGACGATTGGTTCCAGTTCACGATGCTGTTTGGCGATCTTGGTGTACCGCGACTGATCGCTGATGACTTCGTTGTCGGTCATCTGCTCGGTCAGTTCTTCGTAAGTTTTTTCAATGGCTTCAAGTTTCTCAAGCATAAATCAAAGTAGTCAGTGGTCGGTGGTTCGTTGCGCGAGTTTCAAGCAGTCCCTGATTTCAAGCCGGTTGGGCTTGTTCTTTGGGTTCGAGCTTGAGGGATTCTTTCAGCGCGTAAATGGCGACTTCGAGTTGATCGTCAGATGGTTCGCGCGTCGTCAGGTTTTGCAGCCAGATTCCAGGCAAGGTCATCAGCCTGAAAATCGCGCCGGATTCTTTTTTGCCTGCGGCGCGGATCACTTCATACGAAATACCCGCGATCAGTGGAATCAGCGCAATGCGCGACAGCATGTTCAACAACAGCGAATCGAACTTGATGATCGAAAACAACACGACCGAAACCAGCATGACCACCATCAGAAAGCTGGTTCCGCAGCGAGGATGTTGGCGCGGGTGGCGACGCGCATTGGCGACCGTCAGTTCTTCGCCCATTTCCCAAGTGAAGACGGTTTTATGTTCTGCGCCGTGATATTCAAACACTCGCTTGATGTCGTTCAGCCGCGAAAACGTATAAATCATCGTGATGAAGAAAATCATGCGTATGACGCCATCCACAAGGTTGAATGAAAACGATGGACGAACCGGTTTCATATAAGCTTGTGTCCACGCCCAGGCGGATTGGTACCACGTTTGTCCGGCGGTTTGTTCCACAGCAGCTTGTGGCGCATCGCCCCATCCGAAGTAAATGAACATTATGTTGGTCAGCAACAATGGCAAAACGATAAACAACATGACATTGAATACCAACGCAAACAGCAGCGATCCTGCGGCTGTTGCCGTCGCACTGGCGCTTGATGATTTTTCTTTGGATTCATCAGTTTTCATGTTTTTCAATTCTTCTTCAGGCAGATACTCGCCACGCGAATCAAAAACATGAGCAGTTGTCGCCAATGCGCCGGTTGACGCTGCTGCTTTGATTCCTGTCGAAGCTTTTGCGTCTTCTGCTTCGGCGTCTTCAAAAGCAACAGTGGCCGAAAAATTCAGCGCTTTAACTCCGAGAATCATGGAATGAATCAGAACTGCGCTGCCGCGCAGAATCGGGATTTTCAAAATCGGATATTTGTCGCTGAGCTTTGGCAATGGTTCGGCTTTGTAAACAATGCTGCCGTCCATTTTGCGAACCGCAACGGCGTACGAATTGGGCGCACGCATCATCACACCTTCGATGACAGCCTGACCGCCTACAATAATTTCTTTTTCCTGACTCATCACAAACCTGCCTTCATAATGAAAAAAACTAAAGCCACAACGACATTACGAACTTGGCAAGCCTGACCACTGGCGGACAGGTAGCCAACGCCGTATAGCGTTGTGGCTCTTATTTTTGGAAGCTAACGGTGACCGCAAATGAATGCGGAATGCGTGAGATGGGACACGGAATTGTCCGCGTTCCCCAGGTTCGACCATATATAAATGGTTGTCCTCATCATCAAATCCGCAATCCGCAATTACATCAAGCCGCCGCCGGAGCTTTTTTAGCGTATTTCTTCTGGAAACGCTCAACACGCCCGGCAGTATCCACCAACTTCTGCTTGCCGGTGAAAAACGGATGACACGCGGAACAGATTTCCACATTCAATTCTTTCTTGGTTGAGCGCGTCGTCCAGGTGTTGCCACAAGCGCAATGGACTTTGCATTCCTGATAATTTGGATGGATTCCTTCTTTCACTTTCGTTCTCCTTTGCTTATTAAAGTTGCCTTTTGGCCGCAATCAGCGGCTACGGTCATATTCAGCAAGAAAATCATTGCCAGCGGGAAACAGGGAAAGTAGCCGAAGCCTTTTGGCCATGTCAAGCCGCAGGCAATTCAGCGCAAACTATGATGAGCACAGCTTTCACTGTCTAAATTTGCTTTGGCTGTCAAAGCATAAGATAGACGGTTCTCATCTTTGCGAGCTTCTTCGTAATTCGCGGTGCATTTAGAGTTGATGACGATGATGGAATGGTTGTGCTGGGAGCGATGTGTTTGACGTTGCGCAGAACAGGGCGATGTTGTAAGCGAGACCTTTCTTATAGCCGCAGAGCAAGATTTAAAGGTCTTCGCATTTGCCGTTGTGTAGCAGTGAACAGGTTCGACGAGAAGCCGGAGCATTATGCAAGCTGTCATAACTTGAAAGCGACAACATTCGACGTTCAATCTTTTCTCAGCCATGAATTTTTTCTTGACACACATGATAAACGAGTTTATAACCATATCTAGTGTGTTATTTGCTATAGACTACAAGAGATAAATCAACACTTCATCTTGTGGTTAGGCTATCACGAAGAGAAAGGAGAGACATTATGGCAGCCAAGAAAGCAGCGAAAAAGGCACCGGCCAAAAAAGCCGCGAAACCGGCGAAGAAAGCCGCCAAGAAGAAATAAGCTTCTTTAATGCGCCTTGTTTGCGCAACCTAAACTTATTGTCGAGATTTGATTCATATAGGGAACGGTATTCATACCGCTCCCTATTTTACTTTGGCCGATAGGTAGACTCTGGAGTGAGCAATAAAACGTTGGCTACGCAGGGTAGCCAGAAAAGGTAAAGCTGATCAGAGAACTTACTGCATCAAATGTGTCTATAACCATCCAAGGTCACCATGTCGCTCGCCGACCAGGTGCAGGAACAGTGACTCCAGCGTGTCGAACTGTTCTCCTGAGTTTTCGAGTTTGCCGCCTGTCATCAACTGCGATACATCTCCACGCCAGGCGACTTTCCCATGATTGATGATTGCCACATCGTCACATAGTCGTTCGACTGTTTCCAAGACATGAGTTGTCATAAAAACTGTTCGTCCACCAGAGACAAACCGCCGAAGCCAGTCTTTCAGCATTGCCACGCCTGCCGGGTCAATGCTTTCAAATGGCTCGTCGAGAAACAGGATGTCTGGACGATGAATGATCGAAGCAGCAAAGGCGACTTTTTTACGCATGCCGGTGCTGAAATCCGCCAACCGTTTATTCGTTGCTGAAGCCAGGTCCATTGCTTCGAGCAATTCTTCCACGCGGTTGCGAATCGTGGATTCTTCCAAACCGTAGATTCGCGCATTGAATGCCAGAAATTCATGAGCATACAAATGGTCAAACAGCCCCAAGCCTTCTGGCATGACACCAATTCGCCGTTTAAGAGTGATTGAGTTGCTGTTGAATTCCTGTCCAAGCAATTCGATCATGCCGGAAGTTGGGTCAATCAATCCCGTCAAACAGCCTATGGTTGTGCTTTTACCGGCGCCGTTTGGGCCAAGGAAGCCAAACATCTTTCCGGTCGGGACAGTTAAAGACAAATCGTTCACAGCCGTCAGGTTCCCATAACGTTTGGTCAGATTTGAAATACGAACGGCGGTTGCAAAATTAGTTGTCGAATTTGGATTGATGGTTTCAGTTTCAACAGATGCAATCATCATTTCAGTTCTAGTCTCTGGCTCCGGCAATCAAATTGATTAAACGTTCACGGCGTGAGTTCAGTGAAGTTTCTATCGCGAAAAAGGAAAAAATGTAAAGACAGGCGCAGGCCATCATCAATAACAATGGAACCCACCAGAATCGCAAAAGAGTCGTAAGTCCCAGGCGGTTTACCGCTGTTATCAAACCCCAAAATGGAATCAGGACTCCGCCGATGATGACAGCATTGGCCCCAAAGGAAAGGCGATTATTCCACATGGCATCGAAGTCCATACTTTTAGGCGAAAAAACGGAAGTCCAGAATCCCAATGCGTTATAAAGAAACAGGCTGGCCAGAGCAGTCGAAAGCATCATCGCCAGCATGCGCAAGGAAAGCACCTGGCTGCTGTAAAAAACCAGCCATAGTGCAAACGAAATGAACACGGCGAAGGCTCTCAGCAGCAAAGAAGAGAGATTCATGGCTCGTAGCGCATCTACAAAGCGGATCGGCAAAAATGCGTAGCGACGAATGCCGGCATTGTCGTAACCGAAAGCATTGAGCATCATTGCGGCTGCTGTGGCGCCACTCATGATGAAAAACATCGCCAGCGAAACGGCGAAATATCCTTGTCCGTCTTTGTGTGGAATCAGATACTTTCCCGCCAGAACGATGACCGGCGCAGTAATCAGGCTGAAACGAATCATGTTGCAGCGCAAATGGTAGCGCAGAGATTTGTTGACCAGTGGCGCATAACGATGGCCGAACAGTTTGCTGAGCTGATCGGTGTAATCTTCCCAGACGATACTGGCGGCAGCGGTTTGATTGGTCGAATGTGGACGAGCTTCCAGTTTTTCCAGCGCCCACAACAGCGCCAGGCACCAGACCAGCAGCAGAATGAAATTGCCAATTACATTAGCGGCAGTGTCGCCCAGCAGCGCTCCGGCAGCGGCTCCGGGTGGAGTCATCTTCAAAAGAATATCCAACGCGTTCCAGACAGCGGCCTTTCGTGAGTTGATGAGTAACGCGATAGCCAGTGGGCCGAAAGAAACGACCAGCAAGACGACTGTGCCGATCAGGCCAGAGCCTCGCCGTGTTTCCATCACCAGGCCGACGACCGTCAGCAAAACAATTGTCGCCAGATAGTTGGCGACGATAAAGACCGTGGTTGTCAGAAGAGTCCTGAAGATAGATCCGCCGCCCAACCACCAAAATCCAATCGCTAATCCGTAAGTGCAGGCAATCAGCAGCAACCAGACCGGGTCCAGGATTCCAATCAGTTGTCGAACTAAAAATCGTTCGCGGTCGTCAAGTGGATAACGTCGCAAAGCTTCTTCTGAAAATGCGGCGCGCGGGCCGGTTCCGAACAGCAAACTCAGTCCAATGCCATTGACGAACAAACCAAACAGCATCCAACGAGCGAAGTATTCGGCTCGTTCCGGTTCGATGGAAGTAATCGCAAAACCGATTCCGACTCCGCCTAGCGCGAAAAAGAGCGCAACGAAACCACCAATCAAATACAGCGCAAAAAGCATGGCGATTTTGCCGTTGCCGGTTCGCGCGTGCGCCCAGATCAGCTTGTAACGAAGCCGAACCAGCGCCAAAAAACGTTTGAGAAAGTCATTGTTCATAATTCCAAGCTTCTAACAGTGAAATTGCGAACGGGAGAGTTTGAAGCCTTTCAGATTGCCAAGAACTGTTACTGCGAATTTTTCGGTTTGAAAAATCTGTCGAGCCATTTGCTGAATGCCTTTGGTCGTGACGGCTTCGATTTCGGCAATCACCTCGTCAGGCGAGATGAAGCGTCCAAAGTTCATCTCATGTTGAGCCAGCGCGCTCATGCGTGAAGACGCCGATTCCAAATTCAATCGCACAGACGCTTTCAACTGGTCTTTGTTGCGTTGTAATTCTTCGTCGCTGACCGGTTCGGATTTAATGCGTCGCAGTTCGGCCATTGTGGCGGCGATGGTTTTTTCCATTTGTTCGGTCGAAGTCCCGGCATAAATCGTCAGATAGCCGCAATCGCGGAATGGATTGATTCCGGCGAACACCGTATAGGCCAATCCCAGTTCTTCACGTATGGATTGGAACAAACGCGAACTCATTCCGCCGCCGAGAATCACAGATAGCAGATTGGCCGTATGAAGTTTGTCGCTGACCAGTGAAGGACTCGGCACGCCGATCACAATATGAGCCTGTTCAAGCTCGGCTTTGTGACGACGCACAATCGAAGCAGTCGGTTTCGGCCTGGAGGATTTCAGCGGCGATTGGCGGCGTTTCAACTTGCCGAAATAGCTTCGTGCCAGATCAAGAATCTGTTTGTGTTCTATGTTGCCCGCGGCGGCGATGACGAAATTGTCCGGGCGATAAATGTCGTTGTAATAACTTTCGACCGCGCCATTTTTGAACTTCGCCAGAGTTTTGGGCGTGCCCAGAATCGGACGGCCAAGCGAATGTTGCGGATAAAAGTTTTCGCAAAACAAATCGAAGATCAGATCGTCGGGTGTGTCTTCGACCATTTTGATTTCTTCCAGAATGACATTCCGTTCCTTTTTCAATTCTGTCGGGTCAAAGGTCGGGGAGGTGACGACATCGGCAATCAGATCAAAGGCGCGCGGCAGATGTTCGTCCAGAACGGAGTTGTAAAAGCCTACTACTTCGCGTCCGGTGAAAGCGTCCAGATGGCCACCGAGCCTGTCGCCTTCAGCGGCAATCTGAGCGACCGAACGATTGCGAGTTCCCTTAAACAATGCATGTTCAATGAAGTGTGTCAGCCCATGCCGTTCTGCCGTTTCGTGGCGCGAACCGCTTCGCAAGAAAACTCCGAAGCTGACAGACCGTAGATACGGCATTTTTTCCGAGAGCACGACCAGCCCATTGCTGAGCGTCGTTTTGCGAACATCAAATTTCAATTTGGTTGTCATTTCTTGTCTAACTGCTTTGGATTTCATTGTTATCTCTAAAGACGCGACATCATAAGCCAGTAACTCTGCCTGTCTCAAACGTCAAGCAAAGAAATCTTGTCCCAAACCGTTTACTGTCATCATCTGTTGTCATCAATCGTGGACAAGCAAGGCCTGCCTTTGTCTACGATCATAGACAAAATCAGATTTTGGGTCTCAAAACTCCACCGATGATTTTGTTTTGAAATGAATAAGTCTTTCTATTTCTGTGTTTAATAAATTTTCTGCTCGCCTGGATTTCAGTGGCACAGTCGTTGCTCTAGGGATATGCGTAACGAGATGAGAACGAAAGTTCTTGAAGGTGTTTGAAGCACAAGCGGGTAAGTAGCAAGAAGCAATCAGTGAACCAGATACAAAGCCCGCGAAAAGTTTTCAGGAGCGCGGCTCCTCACGGGAATGTAGTTGCCGATTAAAGCAAAGGACACGGGGTCGGATTTAGTCGGCAATTACAGCTTCGGCTCGCGCGCCTTACGTCACATAAAGAACGGGGCACATTGTGTGGCGTAAGGAGCGCGAGTCGGCCTTCAAAAAAAACGTGAGTCGAGCGCGAAATAGTGAGTTTGAATTTTTGACAACAAGTTTTGGAGCAAGACTCCTCTCGACTTTGTAGTCTGCGATCCGGAGAACACGGGGGTCGGATTCGGATTGTTGGCTGCACCTTCGATTCGTAAATCGCGTCGTATGTAGTACGGGGCACAATGTGCGGCGCGATTTACGGATCGGTTCAAGGAGTAAGCCGAAGGGCAAGCGCCTTACGGTTTTCAAGTCTTGTGATTGATGGCTGGAAAAGACACGGGGGTCGGATTTTAGTCGTCAATCACAACTGCGGTTCGCTGGCTGCGTTACCCGGAGAACGGGGCACAATCGGGTAACGTAGCTCGGCGGGCCGGATTCCTGAAACCGATGAGTTGAGTCGAAGCTGAAGAGATTGAAAGTTCGAGTTTTGTAGTCACCGGTTAAAGCAAAGGACACGGGGGTCGGATTTAGTCGGTGATTACAATCTTCGGTTCGCGCGCCTTACGTGACGTAGGGAACGGGGCACACTGCGTTGCGTAAGACGCGCGGACCGAAAACCAAAAGTTACGATTTGAAAACAGATTGAATTTGGAGCGCAGCTCCTCACGGGAATGTAGTTGCCGGTTAAAGCAAAGGACACGGGGGTCGGATTTAGTCGGCAATTACAGCTTCGGCTCGCGCGCCTTACATCAAACAAAGAACGGGGCACATTGTGTGGTGTAAGGAGCGCGAGTCGGCCTTCAAAAAAAACGTGAGTCGAGCGCGATCAGCGATTTCTTGAGCGCAGCCCCAAACTGCGCTGGTTGTTCGGACGATTGACACCCTGTCAATGCGAAAGGCAGCCTTTGGAGCCTTCAAAACACGACTGCAACACATCTTTTTCCCGCTAATCAGGACTTCTCCCACTTGAAGTCCGAAGGCTCCCAAATTTTTACGGCTGCACGAGAGTGCGAATCGGGTCCTCACCCCAGCAACAGACAGGCTGTCGGATGCTTTTTTGAATCCGACAGCCTGTCGCTGTTTTTACCGCCAGCGAAGCCGTTGTCTTGCTCATAAACTCAAGCACATGGTTGAATAGTCGCCGAAAAGGGGATTTTCTGTTTGCCAAGAAAACTGATTGAATCGGAGCACATCTTCAAAGGCGTTGTGTTTACTGTCGAGCGCGACCGGTTGCGCGAAGAAAACGGATTCGAGATCGTTCGCGAAATCGTTCGCCATACAGGCGGAGCCGGTTGTTTGCCGCTGTTTGCCGATGGCAAAGTCGCGCTGGTCAAACAGTACCGCCATCCGGCTCGGCAGGAGTTGCTGGAAATTCCCGCCGGAAAAATTGAAGCAGGCGAATCGCCGATGGAATGTGCCGCGCGGGAAGTCGAACAGGAAATCGGGTTTCGCGCTGGCCGAATCGAATTGCTGGCGGATTTCTATTCGACGCCGGGTTTTTGCGAAGAGCGATTGTATGTTTATCTGGCGACCGATTTGACGCCTTCCGAACAGAACCTGGATCACGATGAATTCGTTGAAGTCGTTTACCTGCCGTTGGCCGATGCCGTAACGATGGCCGAACGGAACGAAATTGAAGATTCCAAAACCATTATTGCGCTTTTGTTGGCGCAGCGGCGAATCTGAGTGTGTAGCTTATGTCAATCACAACCGCGTATTGCCCTTCGTGTGGACAAACAATTCAAACCGCCCCCGGCACTCTTTGCGCTCAATGCCAGGCAAATCTGCCAACTATTGACCCGGTTCAGCCTGCTCAGGAAATAAATTGGGCGACTGGCGCGCCAGCGCTTTCTTACACTGAGGAAGAAAAACCAGGCTCGCCCTGGCTGGATTTGCTCTGGGCGTTTTTGATCTGGGGAGTGAGCGGCGCGTTTTTGATCGCTTTGGACGGAGCCTTGCGGTTGGTTATTTACATGCTCGGCCAGGAAATTCCCAAAGTCGAAATCACTCGTGGAGTGGCAATTTTCACGCTGGTGATTACGCTGGTTTTGCAACTGATCGCGCTCGGTTCAAGCTGGCTGGTGGTGACTAGAGTTGGAAAAAGGCCGTTTTGGCGAACCTTGGGCTGGCATTGGCATCCACAATTTCGCTGGGTTCATGCCGTCGGAGGAGCCGTCTTGATGTTTGGAGTGGCGATCGCTGTTTCCCAATTGTTGCCACACCGCGAAACCGACATGGAGAAGATACTCAAACTGGGGACTTCAATAAGGTTGCTGGTGGTGGCGCTGGCAGTGTTGACGGCTCCATTGGTTGAAGAAGTGGTCTACCGCGGCGTCGTTTACTCCAGCGTCGAACGGTTGTGGGGAAAAGTCGCGGGAGTTCTTGTCGTCACAGTGATTTTTGCTCTGGTTCATGTGCCGCAATACTGGGGAAGCGTGGCTGCCATCACCGCCATCGTTTTGCTGAGTCTGGTGCTGACCATGTTAAGAGCCTGGACAGGTTCGTTATTGCCCTGTGTGGTGATGCATCTGGTTTACAACGGAATTCAAGCCGGGTTTTTAATTGTCGCCCCGGATGCGGCGCTCAACACGCCGACTGAAAAAACGGCGATGGCTTTGATGGGTTACTTGTTAGGTGGAAATTAAATTCGCAATCTGAAGAAAATTGCCTGATCGTATCTTTCGACGCTGGTTGATTCTGAAAACAGCGCTTCAAGGTTAGGAGGAAACTACAAGCCGTGAATGATTTTTTTTCGATGATGGAAAAGCTGCAAGGAATGTTCGACAGTGAAGACGTGGAAATTGTCACGAACGACGGGCGCAGTGTTCGCGGGAAAATTGACAACTTGCGCAGCACCATGCCGTTCAGCAAACCTGCCGTCAAAATTCTGGGAGCCGATGGCAAGATCACCAAAATCCTGTTTGCTGACATTAAAGATATGATTGACCACCGAGGGCAGTGATATTTCAGGTATTGGGAGATTGGGCAACCAGGATAATCTCATTGCCCAATCCTCAATTCTTCAATATCTGCTGCTTATTCCGTCGCAGGCCGCTTGAAGGTGTATTTGACATAGCGGCTGCTGGAAAGCAGTTCTTCGCCTTTGTTGGTACGATGCATGGCATAACCGTCAACGTAAACGTTGACCAGTTCCCACTCTTCCTGTCCCAGCGAATTCAAGCCGGCGTCAACGTTCGCGTCAATGAAATCTTCACCCGTGATGCGCGCGCCAATCTTACGAATTTCGCCCCAATCCACTGTTCTATATTCCCACTTCATCGTCTTACCTCATCTCTCTTGTAAGGGTTAAGAAAAACACGACAACCTGGCAAATCCGACCGATTTGATGATTTGGCAAGGGGCACGCAGGGACACAACATCGCTACGTGGCATTTCCGAAACCTGGCCGTGCTGCCTCGTTTGTCGCAGTGTCGAAAAGAACTATTTTTAGGGGAGACTGATGTAACCGCGTCGCATTCTACTACAAAACCATAAACATGCCTTGTTGACGCGAATTTTTACAGATTAAATCCAGCGGCCAAATTGGCCAAGTTCAGTTGTCGCTAGCGAATCTGCGCTTCGATTTTCGGCAAACTCAGCAAAATGACATCGCCGACGATTTTCAAACTCTGTGGGCTGATTTTGTCCAATGTATCTTCTGCCGTATGCCAATACTGATTGTCTTCCGGGCCGTCACCGTATTCGAAATCAATCACGTCAACCGCTGGAATGCCAGCTCGCAAAAACGGCATGTGGTCGTCGTCGCCGATGGAAAACGGGCGGTTGGGAAATTGTTTCTTGTAACCCAGTTCTTGAGCGGTTCCCCAAATCGCACTGACCAGCCACGGCGAAGACGTTTCTTCGCGCGGAATGGTCAAATCCTTGTCGCCAACCATATCCAGCAGAATCATGGCTTTGATGCGGTCTGTCTGTTTTTCCTTTTTCAATTTTTCGACGTAATGGCGGCTGCCGTAAGTATTGTCCTTGCCGTTCAGGCATTGGCTCCATTCGGCGCAAAAGGCTTCTTCGCCATCGAAGAACACGAATTGATAGGTGAATTTCCGCTTCTGTTTGTCGGCGGCCATCACGCGCGCGATTTCCAGCACAACGCCTGTGCTCGAACCGCCGTCGTTGGCGCCGACGAATTTGAACTCTTTGAAATACTTGGTGTCGTAATGACTGCTGATGATGATCGTTCCCGTCGTTTCGCCTGGAATTTCCGCAATCACGTTTTTGAATCTTACCTTTCCGCGCGGAGTCGTTTCGGTGAATTCATCCAGCGTGGGTGTCAAACCATAACTTTTCAATTCCTTGATCAGATAGTCGCGTGTTTTTTCGATGGCAGCCGAACCCGCCGGACGAGGGCCGAAATCCACCTGAGCTTTGACGTGAGCAAAAGCGCGTTCGGCATCAAAAGAAGTCGTCCTTGGCGTCTGGTTTGAATTGGCGCTGATTGTCGCCGCCGGAATCGCTTCGACAGAAGGTTTGCTTGCCGAACCGTTCTGGCAGGCGAATAAAATCGTCGCCGCAAAAAGCATTGCTGTGGAACGAAACATCATTTTGATTTTTCCGGGCCGGTGAAATTCAACAGTTTGGCCAACACATCACGCAATTCGCGGCGATCAACCACCGCATCCAGCATTCCATGTTCGAGCACGAATTCCGAGCGTTGGAACCCTTTGGGCAATTTTTGCCGGATGGTTTGCTCAATCACGCGCGCTCCGGCAAAGCCTATGATCGCGTCCGGTTCGGCGATGTTGAAATCGCCAAGCATGGCGTAACTGGCTGTTACTCCACCGGTCGTCGGATTGGTCAGCAGCGAAATGTATGGCAACCCCGCATCGTCCAGGCGAGCCAGCGCCGCCGAAATTTTCGCCATTTGCATCAGGGAAATGGCGCCTTCCTGCATGCGCGCGCCGCCCGAACAGGAAACGACGATCAACGGCAATCGCTGTTTGACGCAGTATTCAATCGCGCGAGTGATCTTTTCGCCGACGACCGATCCCATGCTGCCGCCGATGAACTTGAACTCCATCGCGCAAATCACGACATCGTGACCGCCAAGCTTGCCTTCGCCTGTGACCAGAGCGTCACGCAATCCGGTGTCTTTCTGCGCTTTTCGCAATCGTTCTGAATAAGGGGCTTTGTCAACGAACTTGAGCGGGTCTGTGGGCGAAACGCTGGCGTCGCGCTCTTCATATTGACCATCGTCAAAGAGCATTTGCAGTCGTTCGCGTGCGCCGAGTCTGAAGTGGTAACCGCAGGTCGGGCAGACGTTCGAACTGTTTTTCAGGTCTTTGCGGTAAATAGTGACGCCGCAATCTTCATTTTCGCATTTGACGAAGATGCCTTCGGTTTTCACCGTGCGCTCTTCGGGTAGGGCAACCTCGCCGAGCTTGTCGGTCTGGCGTTTGAACCAAGCCATAGTGTTTTCTCTTGGATATAAATTATTTCAATGTGTTGATTAAGATTGGCGGATTCTACGCGGCAGGTTGTGGAGTGTCAAAGAATCAAATGCGCACAACTATTCGAGAACGGCGCGTTCCCGAAAGCTGTGTTACATTGCATTGGCGCTCCGATTTTGACCCGGCGCGCATCTGGAATGGTTCTCTCTGGTTGAAGGATGATGAAACGAAAAACTTTTTCCTCAGTGATCAAAAACCTGGCGCTGTCACTGCTTCTGAAAATTCCCAAAGCCGCATTTCTTTACGTCCCGATTCTCACCCTCACGTCGTTTTTAGGCGACGTGTACTGGTTATTGGAACTGACGACTCATTTCCGGCTTCAGTATTTGCTGATTGCAGGTTTCTTTTTGCTGATCTTTGTGCCGCTGAAAATGTGGCGCTGGGCGGGCGTGGCATTGCTTTGTCTGGCGATCAACGCGGCGTATGTCGTGCCATGGTATTGGCCAACGAATTCGGTTCACCCAGACGCCAAAGGGCAACGGCTGCGTCTGGCTTTGTCGAATGTGTTGTGGGACAACAAACATCACGCCGACGTGATTCAGTTCGTTCAATCCGAAAATCCCGATTTGGTGTTTTTTCAGGAAGTCACGCCACGCTGGGCGAAGGAATTTGAAATCTTGCACGCGGAGTTTCCACATTCGCGGCTCGATCCGGCGGACGATGCGGGCGGAATGGCCTTGTTCAGCCGGTTGCCTTTCGAGCGAGCAGACTTGGCTCCGCTGGCGGATTACAACGGCCCGGCGATCATTGCTCAGATCAGTGTCGGCGGCAGATTGCTGTCCCTGGTTTCGGTGCATGCGCCGCCGCCCGGCGGGAAAAAGAATTTCGATCATCGAACCGAAATCTTCGATCAGACCGCTGCGTATTTGAACACCTTGCCGGAGCCGAAAATCCTCGTCGGCGATTTGAACACCACCATGTGGTCGCCGTATTACAAACGCCTGGTCGAAAAAATCGGCTTGAAAAACGTCCGCGAAGGATTTGGCGTTTTGCCTTCGTGGCCGACTTATTTGCCGCCGCTGTTTATTCCGATTGACCATTGTCTGGTCAGCAGAGAGATTGAGGTGGTCAATGTTCGCACGGGGAGCCGGGTCGGTTCGGATCATTTGCCGCTGATCGTGGATTTGCTGGTTCCGCAAAACTGATGCTTGCAATGGTTGTCAGTCGCGCGTTCGGATGTGAGAATAGCCGCAGTTTCCGAGCCGTCATCGGAACAAGCAATCATTCCAATTAATTCGAGGTTATAAAGATGAACAAGAAGCCGGGCGCTTATGCGCGAATGGCCGTTTCGTTGCTCGTTGTGTTGCTGATGTCTTCCACAGTGGTTCAAACTCAAACTCCCAGAAATTTCGCCCAGGTGCGGCGCGAATTCAAAACCTTTTACGAACAGGGAATGCGAAAGAACGGAATCGTCGGCAGCAGTTTCATGTTGATTCAGGACGGTCAGGTCATTGCGCAGGAGTTTTTCGGACTCGCCAATCAGGAAAAACAGCAACCCGTGAACGAAAACACGATTTACCACTGGGCTTCGATCACTAAGACCTTCACCGGCATTGCCATCATGCAGTTGCGGGATCGCGGATTGCTGAAACTGGATGACCCTATCATCAAATATGTGCCCGAATTGAAAGCCGTACACAATCCGTTTGGCCAGATGAGCGACATCACGATCAAACATCTGATGACGCATTCTGCCGGATTTCGCGCAGCGACCTGGCCCTGGGGAGGCGACAAAGCCTGGCAACCGCACGAGCCTGCGGAATGGTCGCAGTTGGTGGCAATGATGCCGTACACCGAAATCCTGTTTAAGCCGGGCAGCAAATTCAGCTACTCGAATCCGGGAATCATCTTTCTGGGTCGCGTGATTGAACAATTGTCCGGCGACAATTACGAAGTGTACGTGGATAAAAACATCTTCAAGCCGTTGGAGATGTACCGCAGCTATTTCGACACAACGCCGCAACATTTGCTCAAAAATCGTTCGGCCAGTTATTGGTTGAAGGAAGGCAAGCTTTCACCGGCGCGGTTTGACGTGGACACTGGCGTCACCGTTTCCAACGGCGGCTTGAACGCTCCGTTGCCGGATATGGTCAAGTACATTGGCTTTTTGTCAGGCGACGTCAGGCGTCAGGCGATTTACGATCAGGTGCTGAAACGCAGTTCGCTGGAAGAAATGTTCCAGCCACAAATTGCCGTCCCCCAGACTGAAGTGATCGAACCATCAGGGCAGAACCGTAAGGATTCGATGGGACTGACGTTTTTCATCGAAGACAATTTCAACCAGCATTTCATCGGTCACAGCGGTTCGCAAAACGGATTTATCTCTCACTTTTATCTGCGACCGGACACGCGAATGGCCTACATCGTCGCCTTCAACACGCACGCGACGGCGACTGAAAAAGACCAGAATCAGGATACGCGCCGTCTGGACAGGGAAATCAAAGATTACGTGTTCCAAAACATCTTTCCGCTGTTCGTCAAAAAAACATAGCCCTCAAGGTCTGATGAGCTTGAGGGCGAGCAGCAATTCTTCATAACAATCGTGCCGGTTGGCGATTCTCACTTTTACTGCGCCAATTCGGCATTGATGTTTGGCGTCAACTTGTAACCGTTCACTCGCCGCACACAGCGGTTATTACAGCGAGGTGTCCCCAATGAACTCTTCACCAAATAACGTTAACGGAACTTCCACTAACGGCTCTCATACAGAACAAGCAACAACAGCGCCCGCAGATGGAGGCAAATTGATTGTCCTGACCGCGCCATTAACGGAAACCATTGACCACGCCGGATACTTCATTCAGATGGGAATGGCTTCGATGCCGATCTGGATGGAAGGCGTGATGAACAGCAAATACCCGAACTGGCGTAAAGTCGAATACAACGACGACGGTTCGGCGCGGTATATGCCCGCCGGAGTCCGCCTGGTCGAAGCCGCTCTGCTCCGCGAATACAAACCCGAAGACATTGCCTGTTGTTACCCGGACGACCTGGAAAAATTCGTCGGCCCGAACACGCGCGTCATCGCCGTTTCCACGCACAACCCGCTGGGCGTGACCTTTGCGGCGGGCGTTTACACTTCTATTTTCGGCACGTCCAAGATGCCGATCAATTCGCATTACGCGAGATTGATGTTTGAAAAAATCAAAACTTCGCCGTATCGCCAGAACTTCAAAGTGCTGGTCGGAGGTTCCGGCGGCTGGCAGATCACGCAAAACCAGATGTTTGACGAACTCGGCGTGGATTGCGTCGTCGAAGGCCGCGCTGAATCCGAAGACACCATGGCGCTGTTTCGCAAAGCCATTGCTGGCGAAGAAGTGCCGCGCGAAATGGAAGTCGCTCACCCCAAAGACCGCGACGCCTTTCTGGTTCCCAACAAACGTACGACGTTCGGCGTCGTCGAAATGACCACCGGTTGTGGACGCCGTTGTCAGTTTTGCGTGCCCGATCTGAACCCGCAAATTGACATGCCCAAAGACAACATCATGACCGCAGTTCATGCCAACGTCGTTGGCGGCAACAAGCAAATTAGCCTGGCCACCGAAGACATGTTCATCTGGGGACAGGTTCACACAGATACGCCGTTTTACTTTCCCAACCGCGAAGCCTTGCTCGATTTGTATTCATCGGTCGTCAACACGCCGGGCGTCGAACAACACGTGCTGAGCCATTGCACCATGGCTCCGGCGGTGGTTGACCCGGTGTTGATTCAAAAGCTGTCGGAACTGCTGCTGGATAAAAGCCCGCTGCATTTGCCTACGCTCAGCTCGCATCCGAAAAAGAAAATCCTGGCTCCATTGATTGGCCTGGAAACCGGTTCGGTTCGTCTGGGCAAAAAAATCATGCCCAGCAAAGGCGTTCCGTTCCCGATTGACGAATGGCCGAGCGTTATTTTGGAAGGTTTGCGCGTGTTGAACCAAAACAACTGGTTTCCGGTCATGACGCTGATTGTCGGCGCTCCTGAAGAACAGGACGAAGACGTGATGGCGACGCTCGATCTGGTTTACGAAATGGAACGACGCGGTTTGTTTGCGTTCCTGGTTCCTTCGATCTTCACGCCACTGCACGACACGCGCATGCAAGACAAACAAGGCGTCGAAGAAACGAACAAGCTGTCTCCGCTGCAATGGCAATTGCTGATGAAGTGCTGGAAGTTCAATCTGCGTCACGGGCTGTACAGTTGGTGGGGGCCGATTGCCTGGCGCACCGGAGCCATGGCGTTGTGGGCGTGGAAGCTTCGAAAAATCAACGGCCCGAACTTCACCTGGCCGCTGTTCAATTTCGCAGGCGCGCTGCCCGAAAGCTTGATGGCCAAGATGGGCAAGATTTATCCCGGCAAACCGCTGAAAACCAAATCGCGCAAGGAACTGCTGGAAACCATTCGCCCGAATCAGCAACAGTATTTGCGCGAAGATTGCGGCGATTTGCCCGAAGGCTGGAAAGCCGCCAAACCGCTGAGCGTGTTGAAAGCCGAAGTGTTATCCACCGCAGCCGATTAACGATTTGGCGACGGTATGAAGTACCAATTCACCGCGACAATTTACAAATTCAGCAGCAATCCCAGTTTCTGTTGCGTGGATGTGCCCGACGAAGTCAGCGCCAAGTGGGGCAGGCGAGTGATGATTCCGGTGGCGGGAACGGTCAACGGTCACGAATGGCGTGGCACGTTGTTACCCAATGGCAACGACGGTCATCGGATGGTGCTCAATGGGCAAATCCGCAAACGGGCGCGGATTGGTTTGGGCAACAGCGTTGAAATCAGTTTGCATCGGGATGAAGTTTCGCGCGATGCCGTCATGCCGCCTGAGCTGGAAGAAGCCTTGCGCGAAAATGAATTGCTCGATGTTTTCAACGCAATGTCACTGGCCAAACGGAACGCCGCATTAAAGTGGCTGGAAAGCGCCAAGACCACTGCCACGTGGGAACGGCGCGTGGAATCGTTGGTCATGAACCTGCTGCACAACAATCTGAAAGGTATCTGGTGAGCGAAAGAAGCCAGCAACTGTTTGGATGACGGAAGCTGGCGCTCTTTTGCTGGAGAAAGTCTTGATTTCCACCAAAGACGTTTCGCTGGAAAACATTCGCGCCGCGCGCGACATCGTGTATCGCACCTTGAACCCTACGCCGACAATGGCGTATCCGCTGCTGGATGCCGAACTCGGCGCGCGCGTGTGGTTGAAGCATGAAAATCATCTGCCGACCGGAGCCTTCAAAGTTCGCGGCGGATTGAATTTCATGCATCACTTTGCGTCGGAAGGAACTCACAACGGCGTCATCACCGCTACGCGAGGCAATCACGGACAATCTGTAGCGCTGGCGGCGCAACTGCATTCCATTCCGGCAACCATCGTCGTTCCTTTTGGAAACAACCCGGAAAAGAACCAAGCGATGAAAGCTTATGGCGCTCGGTTGGTGGAATACGGCCGCGATTTTGACGAAGCCCGCGTGGAAGTCGCCCGATTGGCCGAAGCCGAAAATTTGCGCTTCATTCATTCGGCCAACGAACCGCACCTCATCAATGGCGTAGGCACGTATGCGATGGAAATCATCGAGACGTTGCAGGAGCGTGGCCAACAAGCCGACGCCGTGTTCGTTCCCATCGGCATGGGCAGTGGATTGTGCGGCGTGATTACTGCGTTTCGCGCTTTGTCGCCGCAAACAAAAATTTTCGGTGTCCAGGCCGAAACTGCGCCGAGTTATTACCTGTCGTGGAAAGCGGGCAAAGTCATCAATACAGAAACTGCCGACACTTTTGCCGATGGCGTGGCAACGCGGCAGCCTTCGGATTTCACACTGGAAATCATCTTGAATGGCGTGGATGAAATCGTGTTGGTCAGCGACGACGAAATCCGCGATGCGATTCGATTGCTGTGGCGCACGACTCACAATCTGGTCGAAGGCGCGGGCGCAGCGGCTACGGCGGCGACGATCAAGTTGCGCGAGCAATTGGCGGGAAAGACCGTCGTCAACGTCATCAGCGGCGGCAATCTGGATTCCGCGACCGTCGCACAGATTTTCAATCAGCAGTAACTTCACGAACCAATCCGGCTGCTCACAAAAGCGGCAAGAACAGATAACGGAACAAGCGGAAATAACGGAATGAACGGAAATTTTGCTTTTCCGTTTTCTTCAGTGAATTCCGTTTGTTCTGTCCTTTCTTCCTCGTTACCGCAATCGGAGCAGTAACCAACAACTGCAACTCCTTCACGAAAAGCTACAACACAATGACCATCAAAACTCTCCTCTTACTGGCGCTGATTGGGTTCACGGTGTTTTTCGTCGTCACGCTGGCATCGGCAATCAAAAAAGCGCGCGACGGCGGCTCCACTCCTTCGTTATTGGGAACGGCCATCGGCTTTGTCACGAATTTCTTCGACACGTTGGGCATCGGATCGTTTGCGCCGACGACGGCGATTTTCAAGCTGAAAAAACTGGTTCCAGACGAACTGATTCCCGGCACGTTGAACGTAGGCCACACGCTGCCGACGATCACGCAGGCGTTGATTTTCATCACCATCGTCGAAGTCGAGCCAATCACGTTGTCGCTGTTGATTCTGGCGGCAGTGCTGGGCACTTGGTTGGGCGCAGGTGTAGTTTCCAAATGGCCGCGCCGCAACATTCAAATCGGGATGGGAATTGCGTTGCTGGTCGCGGCGGCACTGACCTTGCAAGCGATCTATGACCAAAAAGTCGCAGGGGGAACCGCGTTGCAATTGACAGGCGTCAAGCTGGCTCTTGGTTTTGCCGGCAATTTTGCGCTCGGAGCATTGATGTCTTTAGGGATCGGTCTTTATGGCCCTTGTTTGATTTTGATAAGCCTGCTGGGAATGGACCCGAAAGCTGCCTTTCCGATCATGATGGGATCGTGCGCCTTCCTGATGCCGGTGGGCAGCGCACGCTTTGTGCGTGAAGGAAGTTTTCAATTGCGTTCGGCTCTGGGATTGGCGCTTGGTGGAATTCCAGCCGTGTTGCTGGCGGTTTATATCGTCAAATCAATGCCGCTCAAATATGTGCGGTGGCTGGTCGTAATTGTCGTCGTGTACACAGCGGTGATGATGTTGCGTTCGGCTTTTACGGAAAAGAAATGAAGCTCAACCTTACCGAAGAAGATCGCGCGCAGCTTGCGGGCGAACGCGGCGAAGCCAATCGGCTGGCGATGTCGGTCATCGTTCGCATGGCGCAGGTCAGCGGAGCCGATTCGCTACTCGACATTGTCGGCGCGCACATTGACAGCACCGTCTTTCAAGGTGACGCGACGATGGAATTCGCTGAACGATTGGCTGCGCACGGAGCCAAAGTCGCTGTTCCGAGTTCGCTAAACGTCAGCGGCGTGGATGAGCACGGCTGGCGCGAATGGGCTACGCCGCCCGAATGGGCGCAAAAAGCGCATCGGCAAATGATCGCTTACCAAAGCATGGGCACCGAACCGACTTGGACATGCGCGCCGTATCAAACTGCGTTTCGCCCGAAGTTCGGCCAGCAAATCGCGTGGGGAGAATCGAACGCGATTGCCTTTGCCAACTCGGTCATTGGCGCTCGGTCGGAGCGCTACCCCGATTTGATGGATGTGTGCGCCGCCATCACAGGCCGAGTTCCCGCGACGGGCTTGCACCTGACCGAAAACCGCGCCGGGCAGGTGTTGTTTCGATTGGTTGGTGTGCCGCGAAAAATTCAGGAAGACGATTCGTTTTACCCAGTGCTCGGTCATTTGATTGGCCGCATCGCCCAGGAACGAATCCCCGTTGTCGAAGGTTTGAAAGTCACTCCTGCCGAAGATCAATTGAAAGCCTTGTGCGCGGCGGTCGCTTCATCCGGCGCAGTCGCGTTGATGCATCTGGTCGGCATCACGCCCGAAGCCGCGACAACCGAAGCGGCCTTTCAAAACAAAACGCCTCAACAAATCATCACGGTGACAATGGAACAGTTGCGCGCGGCTCGACGCGAATTGACAACTGCCGACGGAGAAAAGCTGGATATGGTGGTGCTGGGCAGTCCGCATTTTTCGCTGGCGGAATTCAAACAGCTTGCGCCGCTGCTGATTGGCAAACGCCGCAATCCAGACGTTCAGTTTCTGGTCACATCCAGCCGGTTGATGTGCAATTTGGCCGAGCAAGCCGGCTACATCGAACCGCTGAAAGAATTCGGCGGCAAGCTGACCGTGGACACCTGCATTTTGACGACGCCGATGCTGCACCCGGAAATCAAAACCTTGATGACCAATTCGGCAAAGTACGCCTATTACTCGCCGGGATTGCTCGGCACGCAAGTCGTATTTGGCCGCTTGGAAGATTGTGTGCGGTCGGCGGTCGAAGGCCGTGTTGTTCGAGACGAATCGTTATGGCAAGAATGATCGAAGGCAAAGCCCTGGTTCCGGGCGAGGCGAAAGGCCTGGCGTTGGTCACCAACGAACCGCTGAGCTTTTGGGGCGGATACGATCAATGGACTGGCGAAATCATTGATCGCCGCCATCCGCTTTCCGGCGAAAACGCCAAAGGCAAAGTGCTGGTCGTTCCGGCTTCGCGCGGATCAAGCACGACGACGGCTGTCTTGCTGGAAGCGATTCGCAATGGCAATGCCCCGGTGGCAATTGTTGTCAGTTGCGTGGATCGGTTTTTTGCGCTGGCTTCGATTGTGGCCGATGAAATGTACGCAAAGCCGATTCCCGTCATCGCACTTTCCGAAAAGGATTTCGCCAGTCTGCAAACCGGCGAACAGATCGAAATTTTCAGCGATGGCTGGTTGAGCGTTGAAAGCCCGGACTGAATCAGGAGTCACTCTTCAGCATCAACGCCAGTGTTTTCAGCAATTTTTCCGCCGTGTAAGGTTTGTTCAGAAATGTCGTCACGCCCAGTTGCGCCGCTTCGGCTGTCTTGGCATCGGATTTCAATCCGCTGGTGGCGATGATTTTGATTTTTGGATCGAGCTTGCGAATGGCGCGGATTGTCGCCGGGCCGTCCATGTACGGCATCAGCATGTCAGTGATGATGCAGCGGATTTCTTCTTTGCGCGAAGCAAAAATAGCCAGCGCTTCCGTGCCGTCGCTGGCCGTGACCGCACGATACCCAAATGCCTGCAAGGTTTCTTTGGCAATTTCCCGCACTGCCAATTCGTCGTCCACCACCAGAATCAGTTCGCCATTGCCGATGGGCAGATCGCGCCGCACGGGTTGAACCTGTTGCGTCTGGCCGGAATCAATCGCCGGAACATAGACCTTGAACTGAGCGCCTTTGCCAAGTTCGCTGTACACGTTGACGAAACCGCCGTGGCTGCGAAGGATTCCGGCAACGGTCGAAAGCCCAAGCCCTGTGCCTTGTCCCGGTTCTTTGGTCGTGAAAAACGGATCGAAGATTTTGATCTGGTTTTTGTCGGGAATGCCTACGCCGGTGTCAATCACGGAAATGCGTATGTATCTGCCGGGACGAGCTTCGACATTCATGCGAGCGTAATGTTCGTCAATGTCCACGTTTTCGACTTCTATGCGCAATTTGCCGCCGTTGGGCATGGCGTCGCGCGCGTTTACGCACAAATTCATCAACACCTGGTGAAGCTGCGTCGCGTCGCCTTTGACGCTCCACAAATTCGTTGCAATGGAAAATGTGATTTCGATGTTTTTGGGCAAGGTGTCGGCCAGGATTTTGACGATTTCCTTGATCAGATGGGCCGGTTGCAACGTGGCGTATTCGCCTTCGACGCCGCGCGCGAACGACAGCACCTGACGAATCATCTCGCTGCCCCGAATGGCGTTGGTGTGCAGTATGTTCAGCAACCGCTGGCTGCTTTCGTCGGTGAAGCGCATTTGCAGCAATTCGACCGCCGTCAAAATCGGCGACAACACATTGTTCAAGTCGTGAGCGATGCCGCCCGCCAACGCGCCTATGCTTTCCATACGCTGGGCGCGCAAGAATTGAGATTCCAGCCGTTTTTTCTCAGTCAGGTCGCGGATGATGACCGTAAATAATTTATGGCCATCGGCTTCGACCTGGGAAATAGTGGCTTCGATTGGAAACTCCTCGCCATTGCCACGTAATCCATAAAGTGGTTGCAGTCTTCCCATCGAACGTTGGGTCGTTTTGGTTTCGCTGAATGTGTGAACGTGGTTCTGATGCGCGGTACGATATCTTTCCGGGATCAAACGATCCAATCCTTTTCCCAGCGCATCGGATGCCGAACGTCGAAACATCTTTTCCGCCGCCGCGTTGAACAACACCACCTGCTGGTTTTCGTCCACGGTGATGATTGCGTCCATCGCCGATGCCAGAATGCCCGCCAACATGGCTTCGTTCAGCCGCAGCGAGGCCGCAATCTGCGATCTCGTCTGGGTCTCAATTGCCGAATTGGAATCGCTCATGGAGTTTCCTGAATTTGAAGTGTGATTTTCGTCAGCCAGTATACCAAAGCCGCAGCCGTCTTTCGTCGCCGCCAAGATCGTGGATGGTGACCTGCACCGCGCCCGGAATGCCAAACGTGCCCAACCGCTCCGGCCATTCGATCAGCACGACGGCGTTTGGTTCGTTGAGCATTTCTTCCAATCCAAGCTCGCGCAATTCGTCAGCACCACCTTCAATGCGGTACAGGTCAAGATGATAAAGCCGCATTCGCCCTTCGTGTTCGTTGACCAGGGTGAACGTCGGGCTGTTGACCTCCGCCGGATCAATGTCGAGTCCAGCGGCGATACCTTTGGCAAAAACCGTTTTGCCCGCGCCCAAATCGCCTTCGAGCAAAAAGACCGTCGGCTCGGTGATTGCTTCGCCGATGCTATAGGCCAGTTCAAAGGTTTCTTCGGCAGATTTTGTCAGGAACGTTTTTGTCAGCATCAAAATCAAAAGGCAAAAGGCAAATATCAAAAAGCAAAAGTGAAGAAGCAAGTTCCGCCTTTTTGCTTTTACATTTTTGATATTTGCCTTTTGATTTCTCCTCGCTCTGCGTCGCCGCCGATTTGCAGAATCGCTTCGCTCAAATTGGCGATGATGTCTGAAGCTATCATCGAACGCATCCCCAACTTACCGGCGGCCAGGTCTCCGGCCAATCCGTGCAGATAAACTCCGGCGATGGTTGCGCCGAGCGCATCTTTTCGCCCAAGCCAATCTGGCGGCGATTGAGCCAGCAAACCTGCGATCAATCCGGTCAGCACATCGCCCGAACCCGCAGTCGCCATTCCGGCGTTGCCGGTTGGGTTCACATAAACATTTCCGTCAGGAGCGGCGATCAAACTTCGACTGCCTTTCAGGACAGTGATGAGGTGATGTTGGGTGGCGAATTCACGCGCGACGCCGATGCGGTCGGTTTGCACGTCAGCATTCGTCTTGCCAATCAGCCGCGCCATTTCGCCCGGATGCGGTGTGACGATGATCGGCAATTCGTCCGAGCCTTTCAGTTCCTCTGGCCACGGAGCCAGCGCGTTCAATCCATCGGCATCAATGACCATCGGAGCCGTTCGCCGTTCGACCAATTCGCGGACAAAGGCTCTCGAGCTTTCTTCGTTGGAAGAAAGCCCCGGCCCAATGGCGATGACCGTTTTCTTTTCTGCAAGCTGCAAGGCGTGGCCGGTGGCTTCCTGAGCAATCGCGCCGTCAAAGGTTTCCGCCAACGCTTCGGTCATCACTTCGGGATTGGCTTGCGTGACCAACAAACTCAGAGCCGATTTTGCCGTCGCCACTGTTACCAACCCGGCTCCGGCGCGCAACACGCTTTCAGCAGAAAGCGCTGCTGCGCCGGTCTTTCCGCGCGAGCCAGCAATCAACAACACATCACCGACAGAGTTTTTGTGAGCGTAAGATGTTCGGCGCGAATTGTTGAGCCACCTTTTAATTTCCAGTTCTTCGACAAGTTCAAGCTGCGAACCAATTTCGTGAATCAACCAGCCCGGCGTTCCGATAGGCGCAACCACAAGTTTTCCGTTCGATTCGCAAACTGGCGAAAGTACGTTGCCAAGCTTCGGCGCCGTGAAGGAAACAGTTAAATCTGCGTGGACGTGCAAATTGGCAGAATCGCCGCTGTCCGACGAAATTCCTGAAGGAATGTCCACAGCGATGACTGCCGCAAATCGAGAGTCATCTTCGACATTCCTGTTCAGAGTTCTGATGGCTTGAGCGTATAACCCTTCTGCTTGTCTGGTCAGACCTGTACCCAATAACGCATCAATGAAAAAATTCGGTGTGTAAGTAAACCAAGCTTTTTCTTCTGTTGTAATCTCCTCGAAAAAGAGTTTGCCACTTCCAAAGCCGACTATTGGTTCACCAAATAACTTCACGGCTTCAAAATTTGCTCTCGCCTCACCTTTTGTGTCTTCGACTTTTCCAAACAAAAAAACTCTGACCGTTGCCCCGCGCAAAAAAAGAAGCCGAGCAATGACGGCTCCGTCTCCACCATTATTTCCCTTGCCGCAGAAAACTGCGAATGATTTGTTTTCGACCGAGCCGTAATTTTCAATGATTGCTTCAACCACGCGGCTGCCCGCCGTTTCCATCAGCGTCGCATACGGAATGCCGCAGCGTTCGACAGTCAGCCGGTCAAGCTCTCGCATTTGTTGGGCGGTCAGAATTTTCATGGTTATACGTTTTTGGATTCGATGGCGGTGATGCTTGAGAATCGTTTGAAGTCGGGTTTGTTGGAAGCCAGGTTGGCGCTGAAGACCAAAATGTTCGAATCAACGAGAAAGGTCATCGCTAACGATCCTCGTAGATGCTTTCTCGTCTGACATCGTCAATTGTCAGGCCGGGAGTGTCTGCGCTGTGACTGTTCGCCCAATCCAGGTAAGCCTGGGCCAATTCCTCCGGCGTAGCGGTTTCATAAAGCGGCCTTTCCTCTTTCAGGTGGCTGCCATTTTCAACCAGCGGGCGGATCAACGAATCAACCGTCACGCCTTGCAAAGCAGCTTTCTCTTTCAGCCGTTCCAGCGTCAAGGCTGTGTTTTGATCTACTTCGACCGTAACCATTTGTGGAGTCATAACAACCTCTCTTTCCGATTCGGAAGGTACTCCGTTTCCAGTCCGTAGGCAAAAGCAACGGCCTGGTCATCGTTTTGCGAAGCCAGGCCGTTTGAAGTTGAAACAAAACTCGGACTAATCCGCCTTCGGTTCAGGTTTGAAGCCGAGCTTTTTGGTTTCGTTCCACAGCTCGTTCCAGGTCAGCGTGGTTTTGCGATACGCCGATTCGCGTCCGAGGATGGCCATGAAAGTGCTTTCGACGCCGTACTTGGTGTCGTTGCGATATTTGTCTTCGCCTTCGCCTTTGCCCAAAACGCTGGCGACAAAAGTCGCGGCTTCCTGGTCGTAATGTTTGTCGTCGCCGCCTTCATATTTGTAAATCGGCGCGGGATTCGGCTCTTTGCGCGTCGGAACGGCTTCGATGCGAACGCCGCCCGTGCCGCCTCTGCCTGCTGTCGTGGTGAACACGCCTTTGGTGCCGCGAATGGTTTCCGATACATCGCCGCGCACGCCGTCCACTTGGACGCAGGTGTTGGTCAGCAGAACTCCGTTGTCGTATTCGTAATTGACGGCGAAATGATCGTGAATGTCACCGAGTCCGTCGCGTTTGTCGAAGACTGCGCTGATGCCTGCTGCGCGCACTGGCGTCTTGTTCAAAAACCAGTTGATGACGTCAATGTTGTGAATGTTCTGTTCGACGATGTGATCGCCCGACAGCCATTTGAAGAAGTACCAGTACTGAATTTCGAAATCCAGTTGCGATTTCCAATCGGCGCGTTTGCCGCGACGTTCGCCCCAGATTTTGGCTTGATCCCAGGCCGAATGCGCCATCACGGCTTGTCCCATGGCGCCTTCATCAAACAGTTTTTTGGCTGCGCGATAAGCTTTGGAATAGTGTCGCTGCAACCCGACGACGACGCTCAGGTTCAGCTTTTTGGCTTTTTCGCCCGCTTCCATCACAGTGTGGCAACCGGGAACGTCCACAGCCAGCGGTTTTTCGGCGAAGATGTGTTTTTTGGCGGCGACGGCGGCTTTGAAATGTTCGGGACGGAATCCCGGAGGGGTGACGAGCAACACGGCGTCCACGTTCGAACCGATGACTTCTTTGTAAGCATCAATGCCGACGTGCGCACGTTTGGCATCCACGTTGAAGCGCGTGGCGGCTTTATCAGTCTGGGTTTTGAAATAATCGGCGACGGCAACGATCTTGGCTTCCTTGGTCTGTTCCAGAAGTTGTGCGTCGCGGGTTCCTTGTCCGCCGCAGCCGATGAACCCGACTTCAACCATTGAATTGGCCGCCGAACCACGAACGGATTCCGCTTTGACGATGGTGAATGTAGAGGCGGCAGCGGTCACAGCCGCGCCTTTGACGATAGTCCTGCGTGATACGAGATCTTGCTTGTTCATAATCTCCCCTTGCGATGGTGTTGGCAAAGCGTTGAAGCTTCGTTTCAAAACGATTTCACGATTGAATTTAGTTTGAGGTGCGATTGAGCGCCCTGAGTGCGGTGTCATTGACCGGCAACGACGCGCGGATTGTAGTCAAAGCGCCTTCGTTTGGCAAAACTTTGGGGTTTATTGCCGCCAAGTTTTTCTTGCAAATGCAAGAATCCAGAAATGATAAATTGACAAGGCAAAGATGAGAAAAGATAATTAGCCGCCTTTGAAGCAGATAGCACAGGCCTCGCTAAAGATCATTGCCCCTTCATAAGCATAACTACAAGATAGACGGCGGTGTCAGGATTTCCCGTCCGAACTCAAAACTTATGGCCTTGAGCGAAAGCTGCAAAGCAATTCACGTGAAGTGGTCAGTCCTCCCCAAGGCTGATAAATTCATCACCCAAACATTCCGCAGCGAAGCGCTGCAAGCCGGAACATTGCCCGTTGTTTAGCGGAGGTAGAACAGTGTCCGAAGAGAAGATCAATTCATCAAATCAACCAGATACATCAAGCTGGGAAGCCCAGCTTCAGGCGCGCGCAAATGAATTCGTCAACCACCGCGTTGGCGCGCTCAAAGCCGAAATCGAACGTTTACAAACAACCATCGCCGAACTTGGTTCCAAACTGTCCGAACAGACCCAGCCGGTTGTCACGCCGGAAGAATCTTCGGGTTTGTTGGATTATGTTCGCCAGTTGTTCACCGACGCGACCGCCAAAGCCGAACAAGGAGTTGAACAACGTCTTGCCGATGCTCGCGCCGAATGGGAAACCGCCTATAGGGAAACCAACGAAGCCGAGTTTCAGAAACGCTTGGAAACGGCTTGCGCGGAAGCTGCCGCCATCGCTCGCCGCGAAGCGGAAAGTCAGATCGAAGATTTGCGCGAACAACTGGACGCCAGCCGCAAAGCGTTGACGCTGGCTGTTTCGGCTTCGCAGTCTGCGGCTTCTCAGGCATCGAGTCTGGATGGGTTGAAAGCCGCCGTCGAAGAGATTGATTCTCAGCGCACGCAATCGGACACCTTGGCGACTCTGGTTCGTCGCGCGTCGCAGTTTTCGCCGCGCATTGTCTTTTTCGTCGTCAAGGGCAACGAAGCCGTCGGCTGGAAAGCATCCGGGTTTGATAATGGATTGAATGACGAAACCGTGCGGTTGTTGTCGGTTTCGACGCAGAATCAAACCTTGTTGCGCGAAGCTCTGACGACGTTCAACGTGGCCAAGGCGCGTTCGTCCTCGCCCGGAGAAAATTCCGCCGTCTTGGGACTTTACGGATCGCCCGCGCCAGAAACCGCGCTGGCGATTCCGCTGGTCGTTCGCGGAAAAGCGGCTGCGGTGTTGTATGCCGATTCCGGCACGCAATCGGAAAACGACATTGCCGCCGCCGCGCTCGAAACTCTGGTGCGAGTGGCGAGCATGGGCATTGAACTGTTGCCATCGCGTCGCGGTGTCGAGCCGGTTCGCCCCAGTGGACCGCCTCCGCAATTGAGCGCCACTGCTGCACAGGCTCCTGCTGTGGCTGCCGCGTTGGCCCCGGAACCGGTTGCTGCGCCGCCCAGCCCGGAACCTGTCGCTCCGCCGCCTCCACCGGTAGAAATTTCTGCGCCAGTGGTTGAAACTGCGGTTGCCAATGAACTGGCAGAACCGAAACGAATTACGGAAGAATTGCCGCCTCCTGAATTTACTCCGCAATTGAGCAGCACGGTCGAACCGGAAGAATCGTTGCATTCGGCCAAGACGCAACCTGCGATTGAAATCGCCGAAGAAGCGCCTGAGCCGGAATCAACCGAACCTGTCGCCCCGGAGCCGACCTTCGAAGCTCCGCGTTTGGAACCAATCGTGCCGCCACCGCCGCCTGCGCCGCCGTTGTATGTCAATTCGCCTGCGCAACCTGATTATTCGTTGCCGGTGGCCGCCGAAGCTCCTAAATTCGAGCCGCCGACCATCGAACCGCCTGTGTTTACATCGCCTGTGATCGAAACTCCGCGTCCGGCTCAACCGGTGATGGCGATTCCGACCGCAGCCAGCGAAACCGAACAGCGCGCTCACAACGACGCACGGCGATTTGCGCGGTTGCTGGTTTCGGAAATCAAACTTTACAATGCCGCCAAGGTCACTGAAGGCCGACGCAGTCTGGATTTGTACGACAGACTGCGCGATGAAATTGATCGCAGCCGCAAGGTCTACGACAAGCGAGTTTCACCTGCTGTTGCTACACGGTTCGATTACTTTTACGATGAACTGGTGCAGACGCTGGCCGAAGGCGATGACGCCAAGTTAGGGCCGAATTGTCCAGGGCCTGTGGTGCAGTGAACTGGTAAAAGGGGACGGAGTGAAGGAGCGATAGAGAGCCAGAGTGAACGCGAGTAATAAAGTTCAATCTTGCTCCACCCCTCCTTCTTTCTTTCCCTCTATCTATCAATCCAGCAGTCGTCGAAGAGCCCCCTTTGGCTGAAGCATTTCAAAGGAGTAAGCATGAAGGCCTTCCCCAAAGTTATTTTCCCGCCAAACCACAGCAAATTTCTGATCCAGATTTTGATTATGGTGTTTGCGCTGATTGCGCCGGACAAAATCGTTGCGCAATCGCGTAACAGCGACGCACAACTGCGTTCCGCCGTCGCCGCCAATTCCGAAGCTGAATTACAAAAAGTCGAAAGCGCAATGGCCGGAACCGAATCCGCCGGGTTGGCGCGGTTGCTGCGCGGGTATTTGCGTTTGCAGGCCAGAGATTACGCAACGGCAATCACTCTGCTCGGCGATTCATCCATACAGCGTTTGACCGGATTGGGAGATTACGCGGCGTATTTCCGCGCGCAGGCTTTGCAGCAAGCCGGTCGCGCCGAAGACGCCGAACGCGAATTTCGTATGCTGGCGCAAAGCCAGCCGACTTCATTGATGGCGCGCGAAGCGACATTGCAGGCGGCCAACCTGGCGATGACACGCGGTGATTATCAAATGGCGGCGGAAACTGTGGAGCTGTTGGCGGAAAAAGACGACGGGGCTGCCTTGAAGCTTCGCGCCGATTGTCTGGAAAAACTTGGCCGCACAAACGAAGCCGTCTTGACGTTGCGGAAGCTCTTTTTCGACGCGCCGCAATCGCCCGAAGCTGACAAGATCGGCGACCGGTTGGCGGCGCTGGGCGGTTCGACGGCGGCAGGCGATGTTTCGATGCTGCGCCGTCGCGCTGACAAACTTTACGATGCGCGGTTGTACGCTCTGGCCGGAGCGGCTTACGAACAAATCGTTCGCCAGTTTCCGAATGCCGCAAGTGACGAGGCGTGGTTGCGAGCGGGCATCAGCTATTACAAAGCCGATTCGTTCAAACAATCCGCAGACGCCTTGATGAAGGTTCGCGCGCGCACGCCGAAAATGGCGGCAGAAGCGCTTTATCATCTGGGCTTGGCGCAGCTTTCATTGAAAACGGACACGGCGGCGATTACCACGCTTGCCGATCTGCGCAAAGCGTCGCCGTCCAGCGAGCGTGTTGGCGATTTGCTGTTTGCAATTGGCCGTTATTACGAAAAGCGCGAACGCGGCGATCAGGCTTTGGCGTTTTACACCCAATTGATTCGCCAGTTTCCGCAATCGCCCAACGCCGACGACGCGCATTTCTGGATGGCCTGGCGCGCTCACGAAGCGAAAGATTATGCCAGCGCTGCGCGGCTGCTGACCGAACATCTGGCCAATTACGGAACCGTCACGGACAATCGGGGCAAGGCTGCTTTCTGGGCGGCGGTGAACACCGAGCGTTCAGGCGACAAAGCGCGCGCGATGACGTTGTACCAGGCAATGTTGAAAAGATACGGCGCGGGATGGTTCGGACTGAACGCCGAACGGCGCATCGAACGATTGACGCGCGAAGGCATTCGACCTCGATCCGTTGATGCCGATCTGATGTTGCGCCGAGCCGTCGAAGGATTGCAACCAATCAATCTGCCGCAGGAAACGTTGAAGGACACAGACCGCGAACGAATTCGCAAAGCCGAACAATTGATGGCGATTGCGCTTTACCAGCAAGCGAATGTCGAATTGGAATCCACGCGGGCGACTTCGCCGAATTCGCCATTGGTCAATTTGCGCATTGCGCAAATCTTCCGCGCGCAGGGCGAAAATGTGGCGGCGATCAACGTGCTCAAACGGTCGTATCCGGATTACGGTCAGGCGCTGCCCGAAGAAATGTCGCGCGACGTGTGGGACGTGTTTTATCCGCTCAAATGGTGGTCGAACATCAAGGAAGAAGCTCGACGCCACAATCTCGATCCATATCAAATCGCCGGTTTGATTCGGCAGGAAACCGTGTTCAACCACACGGCGCGCAGCCGCGCCAATGCTCTGGGCGTGATGCAATTGCTGCCGTCAACGGCCAAAGCCGTCGCCCGGTCGAGCAATGCCGGCGCGATTTCCACGAATGATCTGTTCAATCCAGCGCTGAACATTCAGCTTGGCGTGGCTTACCTCAAACAGTTGCAAAACGATTTCAAACGTTTTGAGTATGTCGCCGCAGCTTACAACGGTGGCGAAACGCGCGTTCGTCGCTGGCTTCGCGAACGTCCGGGAATGGACATTGAAGATTGGGTGGAAGCTATTCCATTGAGCGAAACCCGATTGTACGTGCAAGGCGTTTATCGCAACACGCGCATTTACCAGCGGCTTTATGACGAACAAGGCCGGTTCCGCGCCAACGTGCCGGAACGGTAAGCTCGACTGGCGAATCTGAAGCAGGGAATTCGATGGCGAAAAGCGGCAAGACTGAAGAGGTCTCGCCGCTTTTTGCGTGTTGGACTGGTAGATTACAGGCCGTTCGCAGGCTCTGCCGGATTGGTGAATACATCGGTCTGGTTTTAAGATGCCTGCACCATGTTGAACATCCAACCGAATTCAAATTATTACACGGCTGAACACGAACAGTTTCGCCAGACGATGCGCGAATTTGTCGCGCGCGAAATCGCTCCATTCGTCAATGAATGGGATGAGGCCGAAGAGTTTCCGCGCGAGTTGTATCGCAAAGCCGCTGCCATAGGTTTGTTGGGATTGAATTACCCCGAAGAATACGGCGGCACGCCAGCCGACGGGTTTTATTCGATCATCGCTTCGGTGGAACTGGCTGCCGCGGGCAGTGGAGGCGTGTCGGCTTCGCTGATGTCGCATTCGATAGGTTCGCCGCCGATTCTGCATGCCGGAAGCCGCGAAATGAAAGCGCGTGTTTTGCCGCAGGTCTTGGCCGGAGAAAAAATTTCGGCGCTGGCCATCACCGAACCTTCGGGCGGTTCGGATGTCGCAGCCATCAAAACAACAGCCATTCGCAACGGAGATCATTACATCGTCAACGGCGAAAAGACGTTTATCACTTCCGGCATTCGGGGCGATTACTTCACGGTTGCCGTTCGCACCAATCCCGACGACAAATCCGCTGGCGGAGTTTCGCTGCTGCTCATCGAACGCGACATGCCGGGGTTCATCCGCACGCCGCTCAAAAAAATGGGTTGGTGGGCTTCGGACACCGCGCATTTGTATTTCGACAATTGCCGAGTTCCGGTCAGCAATCTGATTGGCGAAGAAAATCAGGGCTTCAAGATCATCATGCGGAATTTCAATTCCGAACGGTTGGGGATGTCCGCCGGAGCTTACGGCTTTGCCAAAGTCTGTTTTGAAGATGCGCTGGCGTGGGCAAGGCAGCGAAAGACATTTGGCCAGCCACTGATTGAACGGCAGGTGATTCGCCACAAGCTGGTGGATATGGCGATGAAGCTCGATGCAACGCGCGCGACGTTGGAAGACCTGACCTGGCGGGTTCAGCATCGCATTGGCGATCCCAATTTGCTGGTCGCGCAAACCTGCATGTTGAAAAATCAGGCGACTCAGACGATGCAGTTTTGCGCCGATCAAGCCGTGCAGATTCTGGGTGGGATGGGTTACATGCGGGGCGAGCGGGGCGAGCGCATTTACCGCGAAGTGAAGGTCAATATGATCGGCGGCGGCGCAGAAGAAATCATGAAAGACCTGGCCGCTCGACAAATGAAGTTCTGATGGCTGGCTTGAATCGTGTTCGGCGGGCGCATACTATCTCGCCCGACATAAGTCAGAATTCAATCCAACAAAATTTATCGAAGAAGGAGATTGTAGAAATGCCATATTCAGAGTTGATGATTAAACCCATGCGCGAGGAATTGACCCGGCTAGGGTTTGAGGAAACCAGAACAGTCGAAGCCGTAGACGCGGCGATCAAAAACACGACCGGAACGGTCATTGTGGTGGTCAATTCCGTCTGCGGATGCGCCGCCGGAAAAGCGCGTCCCGGCATTGCCCAGGCGTTGCAACACAAAGTGCAACCGGACAAGAAAATCACCGTCTTTGCCGGAGCCGACATTGACGCGACGGCTCAGGCGCGAAACTATTTCACTGGCTATCCGCCTTCGTCGCCTTCCATCGGGCTGCTCAAAGACGGCAAGCTGATTTACATGATGGAACGTTACCAGATCGAAGGTCGCAGCGCCGAACAGATCGCTGCCGAGTTGACTGCGGCGTTCGACAAATTCTGCACACCGTTGCAGCAAGCCGCCGCAACCAATTGAACCGGTTGTAATGCAAAGCCGCTGCGGCAAAGCTTGAAAAAAGTTTTGCCGCAGCGTTGCCGAAGAATGCGCCTACGCGATTGGCTTTTTTATTTTCTTGGCCTTTTTCTGTAATTCGAGCTTTCCCCAATCGCTTAACGCCAGCAAGGCACTATAACAGCCAATCAACCACCGCTTGGGCTTGATAAGAAGGTCGGGACGGGGGGTGGAAAGCCTGAGCCACTCGGCGACAGGAGGCGCCATTCACACATGAAAACCCATTCAGGGCATTCGTTTCGATCAAAGACAATCGGCATAACACTGGTTGTCATTGTTATTGCAGGCTGGGTCGTAATGGAAGTCAGCGATCCGGTTTCGTCCCAAACCCCACAATCCCAAAGCCAGTTAATCGCTCGTGGCCGATACCTTTTTTTCAACGAAACCTTCAATGGCAATGGCCGCACTTGCGGCACTTGCCATCCGGCAAACAACAACTTCACGATTGATCCGGCATTCATTGCCAAATTGCCGCCGAATGATCCGTTGTTTGTTGCTGAGTTCGTCCCGGCGCTGAAGGAGAATTTCGAAAAACCGGAATTGATGCGGAAGTTCGGCTTGATTCTGGAAAACCTGGACGGATTCGACGACTTGCCGAACAAATTCACGATGCGCGGTGTGCCTCATACCTTGGGCATGCGCTTGTCGGTCAACAGTCAGGCCGGGCCGCGAACAGGTTGGTCAGGCGATGGCGCACCGGGCGATGGTTCGTTGCGGTCGTTTGCTACCGGAGCGGTGATTCAACATTTCACCAAAACGCTAAACCGAGTGGCCGGCGTTGATTTTCGGCTCCCGACCGAAGAGGAGCTGGACGCAATGGAAGCCTTCCAACTTTCGTTGGGACGACAGACCGAATTGGCCTTGCCCTTGCCGTTAAAAGGTGAGGTCATACGACGCGGCCAGGAAATCTTTCTGGATAACACGCTGGGCAAATGCAACATTTGCCATGCCAACGCCGGAGCAAATGCTAATCTGGGCGGTCCTCCGGTTGGCAATTTCAACTTCAACACCGGGGTTGCAGATTTGCCCGACCAACCAGGACGTTTGGTCAATCCCAGTATTCCGCGTGACGATGGGTTTGGCAGACCCGGCGACGGAACATTCAACACGCCATCGCTGGTTGAAGCCGCCGACACGAGCGCGTTTTTCCACAACAATGCTGTCGAAACCATCGAAGGCGCGGTGGCCTTTTACAACGGCGATGCATTCAAGAATTCGCCTTCGGGACAGTTTCTGGCTAATGCCGACCCAAATCGTGTGGCAATCAAACTGGATGCGACGCAGGTCGTGGCTGTTGCTGCTTTTCTGCGAGCGATCAATTCGCTGGAAAACATTCGACAATCAATCGAACTGCTGGAATTCGCTCTGAACAAAAATTCTCCTGATGGGCGAAATCCGAATCAGTTGTTGGATCAGGCGATTCGGGAAACATTCGACAGCTTCCGTGTGTTGGAAGGCGGGGGATTACAACCTGCTGCCGTCATTCATTTGCAGGAAGCTAATCGGTTGACGGTGAAAGCACGAGGCAGTTGGTTTTCCAAAAAACGGCTGATGCGCGAAGCCATCGAAGCCTTGAAGCGTGGGCGAGAACAACTGATCTGAACAAGGAGGAAAACAAATGCGAAAGATTTTGTCGGCAATTTTCGTGACAGCCGTTTGTTGGTCAGCCTTCTGGCTTGGCGGCGGGGCTGTTAGTTACGGACAACAAACAACTGAACAGTTTATCCCGATGGGCAAATCTCCGGGCGTGTCAGGCAAATCCGCCTGGATGGGAGAGATCGAACAGGTTGACGAGCCGAATCGCTCGATCACAGTCAAAATGGATTCGGCCAGCAAAACCATCAAGCTGACCGACAAAACACGAATCTGGCTGGATCGGTCGAAACTAAGGTCGAGCAGCCTCAAAGGTAGCTTCGCCGACTTGAAAAAAGGCAGCAAAGTCGAGGTCAAATACGTCAAAGACCACGAATCTGAAGCTGAGTGGATCAAGATCGAAGTCGCCCAATAAGCAAACGAAAAGCCGATAGAGTTGTTGAAGACTCTTTCGGCTTTTCGTTTGGTGATGTTTATTGATCGTTTGTCTCAGCTTAAGCCGCGAATTGAAATCAGCATGTTTTTCAGGCTGCTGGTCGCGTCAATCGCCGCCGTCGGTTCGTGTCCGCAGTGCATCATGCAATCCTGGCATTTGGGATTGCCGCTTTTGCGCCCGTATTTTTCCCAGTCAGTGGTTTCCATGTATTCGCGGAACGTCTGCGCGTATCCGTCGCTGAACATATAGCAGGGTTTTTGCCAGCCAAAGATGTTGTAATTCGGACTGCCCCACGGAGTGCATTCGTAATCAATCTCGCCCATCAAAAACTTCAGGTACAACGGCGATTGATTGAAGACCCATTTCTTGCCGCGCTTTGTCGAAAGCGGAGCCAGCACCTGGCGAAACAGTTGGTTGGTTTTTTGCCGCGATAGAAAATGATCCTGGTCGGGCGCTTTTTCATAAGCGTAACCCGGCGCAATCGTCATCCCGTCCACGCCCAATTCCGAAAGCATGTCGAACATTTCGTGTAGCCCTTCCGCCGTTTCGCCTTCAAAAACGGTTGTGTTGGTGTTGACGCGAAACCCGGCAGCTTTGGTTTTTTTGATGGCTTCGATGGCAATGTCGAAAATGCCTTCGCGATCCACCGAATGATCGTGGCGTTCACGCATGCCGTCCAGATGTACGTTGAAGGTCAGATAAGGCGAAGGTTCGAAGCGGTACAGATTCTTTTCCAGCAGAATGGCGTTCGTGCAAAGGTAGACGAACTTTTTGCGTTCGATCATGCCTTTGGTGATGATTTCAATTTCGGGATGCAGCAGTGGTTCGCCGCCCGCAATGGTGACAACCGGTGCGCCGCATTCGTCCACAGCTTTGAACGCCTGCTCGGGCGTCATGTTCTTTTTCAGAATCTCGCCCGGATACTGAATCTTGCCGCATCCGATGCAGGCCAGATTGCAGCGAAAGAGCGGTTCCAGCATCAGCACCAGCGGATATTGCCGATTGCCTTTGAGTTTCTGTTTGAAAATATAACCGCCAACGCGCACGGCTTGGCGTAGCGAGATAGCCATACGTTCCTCTTTCTCCGGCTTTTCAATTGGAAACTAAATGGTTTGCAAACTTGGGGAGGATGCTAGCACAGGAATCGGCAAAATGGCCAAAGCCGAACCCGCTTGGCAACAGATCAGCGATCGCGCGAATGAATCAGACGGCGAATACGATCCGAAAAGAGGACGTCAATCTTTTTGGGTTCGATGACTGCTGTGACCTCGCCCTCGCCGAATTTTGGATGCAGCATGGATTGCCCCTTGCGATAAGTGCGTGTCCAGTCGTATGGAGCGCTTTCTGCGGAAAGACCCCGCTTCCTTGTCGCTGTTTTTATGCTTTTGAACCTGCCGCTCGTGCCACATTGAGGGCAGTTGACTCGCGTGATCTGACCTCGTTTACCGACCGATAACACAACGTGGCCTTTTTCTTCTCCGCAAACAACGCACAGTTGCTCGACGCGATCACCCAAAGCGTTTTGATGTTGTTCCTGTTCCATGATCTTTATTTAGCCTCAGAAGAGTATGACGACAGACGCCTTCAGATTGTCAGTCCGCGGCGAAGCATTTCTTGGTGTGCCAATTGCCTGACTCTGGAACAGTCCATGATCCAGGGTCTTCCGCTTCTTGTTTTAGAAAACCAGGCAATACCTTGCCGGTGTTCGTAGTAAATTCCGTTCACATCACCAAGGATTGCCGCTGCCAGAATATCTTCAGGAATGGCGATGTCTGCGGCTCGATCCAGCACGCGTTCCAAAGCGCCAACCGCAGTTCTTGCCATGGCGTAATGGAAGCTCTCTTCGATCAGGTTAAGCAGCGGCGCGACAACCCGGGCATCTCCGATGTCGCCGAGCGCCTGAGCCGCTTCTTTCCTGACCAGATAAGATCGATCGGCCAGAGCCATAAGTAACGCTTCCTGCGCGCGCGGGTCGTTCGACCTGGTCAGCGACTTTACAATGCGCCGTCTGGTCAGGTCGTTACCAAACCTCAACAATGCCAGTCTCAGCCACATCATGACTTTAATGCCTCATGTCTTTTATCTGCATCAGTCAGCGATAACACCCGGTTGAGTTCTTTTCCGGCAAGGCCAAAAAACTGTGCCATCTGTTTCAATTGCTCCTGGCCTGCATAATCCGCCGGTGTGGCACAAAACTTTTCAATGCCCGGAGTAAAGCTTACGCAGCGCATCTTTTTAGGAATCGAAAGACCATCGGAACAACGGCCATCCGACTGCTGAAGAATGCAAAACTCGCACAATGTCATGAACGCGCCTCCGTCAGAATCGCTCCCCAATTCGAAAGACTAGGCGCTCTTGACCAAAAAACTCGATGGCCAAGAGCGCCACGCTCGAAAAATCAGACCATTTCAGGTCAAGGTTTAGTAGCGCGACCGCCCCCCGCCGAATCCGCGTCCGCCGCCATTGTTTTCACGCGGCTTGGCTTCGTTGACGGTCAGACTGCGTCCACCGATTTCGGAGCCGTTGAATTTGGAAATGGCGGCTTCGCCTTCGGTTCTCGATCCCATTTCAATGAAACCGAAACCGCGTGGGCGACCGGTGTCACGATCAGTCACCAGAGAAATTGATTCGACACTGCCGACCTGCGAAAACAGGTCTTGCAATTCTTCGTTGGTTGTTTGAAATGCCAAGTTGCCGACATAAAGTTTCATTGACATAAAATAGATACCTTTCCTCATCAAGGAGGATTGAGAGAAGCTTCGAATTGAAGTGGCTTCGGAGTACGGTAGCAGCGAAGGCTTGATTTCGGATGCTCTGTCGAGCAGCTTCTAAAGTTTGTGGTTTACCGACTCCCGGACTAAATCATTACGCTGCTACGTACATTGAAAGGTAGAAACGCGTCACCGTTCGAAACGAGAGAAGGAGTGAACTCTGTGGAGGATGCGCCAGATTCAGATAAGTTGCAAGCGATTTGGGATTTTCGCCTGTTGTTCGATTGAACTCATTGCGTTTTGGCAGAGCGTGATTCTGGTTTTGAGGTCTGTCGAATAATTCGCTGCGGTTTGGGCAAATACGCAAACGGCAGGCGATTGATCCGGTTTCCAGCATTCTTTTTCCCAATGATTGCAATACCCATTTGGCAGGTTAAAAGCAGCAGGTTGGATATGATGAGAGAGTTGTTGGGTAAATAAACGGATTGCACCCCAATGCATTGCTTCAAAAAAAAGGTATTAATGTCGCGTGGTGACTGCTTGTTGACTATGCCATCTGCTGAGCGTATGGTGAATTTGAACTGAGCTTGGCTCACTCTCTTCGTCAGCTCCTCTGGGATCATCCAGACTATCTGAATCGCATAGCTCACCTTCCCAAGGAGCAAATCATGTTTGTCCAAGATAATCTGCGAAAACTCAAAGAAGTTTTTGACGCGAACTTTCCCAAAACCAAATTCTTTACGATGTTTACCGGAGCGGTAATCGTTTCTTCCTGCTTGCTTGCGATTGGCAGCCGCGCGGCAGACGCTTCCGAGAAAGCTGATTTCGTTTGGATTTTATTGGCGACTGGATTGCAAATAGGTATTGGCGCTGGCATCGGTTTTCGCATGTTCATCAACGGTAGAATTTTTTTGAATCCCCCTCCTTCCATCGGGCCAAATTTCGCTTAAGCCCCAGACCTTCATTGAGTGAGGAGTAAGTGGCAATGATCAACATCGGTTGCAAGGTGAATTACCCAAATCAAGGCCCATGTCTGATTGACTCTGTTGTAAAAAAAGAAGTCGCGGGCAATTCCATGAGCTTCTATTGCCTGGCACTGCTGGATGACCGTGGCGGTGAATTGTTCGTCCCAGTGGAAAAAGCCGAAGACTTGGGTTTGCGACCCCTGCTGAAAAAGTCTGAAATCCCAAGACTGCTAGGCCAATTAGCGAAGGATAGTCAGGTGGCCAAAGATTGGAAACAGCGCACAAAAGACAATTTGAAATTGCTGGCGTCCGGATCGGCATTTGATCTGGCAGATGTTGTCGAATCGCTGACAACTTTGAACAAGAGCAAATTGCTCTCTACCCGTGAAAGCAGTTTGCTGGAAAAGGCAAAGCGACTTTTGGTTTGCGAAATTTCCGAAGTGCTGGGCGAGACAAAGGCTGTGGTCGAAGAAAAGGTAAACCTCGCGCTCAGAGTGCGAAACGAACTTTAAGCTTGTGGCGATCCATTGGCCTCAAGGAGCAAAGATGGCCAAATTCGAAATCTATCAAGATAACTCTGGCGATTACCGGTGGCGGTTTCAGTCGAACAGCGGAAAAATTCTGGCTGTTTCGGCTGAAGGTTACCTCAATCGAGCGAATTGCGAGCACGCAATCATTTTGCTGAAGCGTGAAAACTCGAACGCCCCCATCGCAGACGCTCCCAAGCCGTTACTTTCAGAATCGCTGCTTGGATAAAAAAGTCAGAGAGGAAATGAAGTGCTCGTTATTCTCGTGGATATTGTTGACGCCCTGGAACGGCTGGCTGCCGGCGAGCAACCTTACGAGTATAAGACCGAAGATTCGAAGTTTCGTCTTCTCGGCCCAGCTTGTGGATTCGGAACCGACAGTTTGCGAATTTATCGAGAACAGGGCACTTATGCTGAAAACATTGTCGAAGCGCAAGGTTTGGCCAGTGCCAGGAATCTGACCATAACGGGAATCTGGTTTGTAAAACATTCACAAGAGCGTTTGGCAACCCAGGCTGAGTGCGATAAGGTGAATTCGATGGTAAAGAGCCGCAAGCTTTGAATTTGAAGAAAAGTTTGTAAGTTTGGCGCAGACTCACTGACTTTTAATCCCGCCTCTTCTTCTCTTAACAACTTCAATGTCTCGAAAATCAAACTGAAGGCCGCGAAATAGTGGCGAGATAAAACCGGTCAAAGTGAAACAAGCTGGCAGCTCGTTTCACTTTGACCGGGAAGTTTTATCGTCCGGCTTGCTGGCTTCCCGGCGCGGGTTTGCGCGGGAATTTTTCGTCGCGCATAGCGGCGTTGTATACAAACGCAGCCATAATCGTCGCAGCCTGTTTCATATCGTCCGCTTGCAAACGTTCGTAAACGTCCATGTTGGAATGGTGCGTGCGAGAATCGTATTCGACTTCATCCTGAATGAACTGGAACCCCGGCAAGCCAATGGCGTCGAACGCCAGGTGATCGGTTCCGCTCGTGTTGCGAATCGTGATGGTCGAAGCTCCCAGGTCGGCGAACGGAGCCAGCCAGGTGCGAAACACCGAACGCGCGGCTTCGTTGCCTTGCAGATACACGCCGCGAATTTTTCCTGTGCCGTTGTCCAGATTGAAATACACCGAAAACTTGTCGTAATCCGGTTTGGTCGCCAATGGGCCTTGAGGACCGCCGAAACCTCCTCCTCCGCCACCCGGCCTGCCGCCGCCCGCGGCTGCGGGTTGGCCTTGCGCGGCTTGGCGAGCACCGAAGTGTTTGGCGACATACGCGCGCGAACCGAGCAGTCCTTGTTCTTCGCCGCTCCACAATGCGACGCGTATCGTCCGGCGCGGTTGCACGCCGAGAGCTTTCAGAATGCGAACGGCTTCGATGGCCACAGCGCAGCCAGAAGCGTTATCGGTGGCTCCGGTTCCGCCGTGCCAGGAATCCAGGTGGCCGCCCAACATGACAATCTCGTCTTTTTTGTCCGTGCCGGGAATTTCGGCGACGGTGTTGTAGGCCATCAGATCGTCGTCGTGGAATTGCGCTTTCACGTCAATTTCCATTTTGACCTTCACGCCTTTTTGAAGCGTGCGGACAATGCGTCCGTAATGTTCTATGGCCAGCGTGACGGACGGCAACGATTGCGGAGCGTCTTTGTCGCGCGGGCCGCCGCCTTGCACGAACACCGTTCCGCCGTGAACGTTGTCGCCGACGCGGTCAATGTCCAACACCACGGCGACGCCTTCGGATTTGAAGAAGGCCGTTTTTTGTGTGGCCATACGCTGCGCCTGCAACATCTGCTGGCGTTGTTCGTCTGTGAAATTTCCGCCGCCGCGTGGTTCAGGCTGATCGTTGGCCATTCTGAGCAATTCTTCGTCGGTGAACCGAACCGCCGGAGCTTTGAACTGGGCCAGAACAGGGCGCAACGGCGAAGCCAGCACAATCGCTCCTTTCAGCTTGCCTTTGTATTTTTCAAAATCGGCTTCACTGTTGATTTCGGGAAAGATGGCTTCGGCGACGACCGGGCCGTTGGTTCCCGGCGTCCAGGCCTTGGGGTAACCAATCACCGGATACGGCGTCGGTTCAAGGACGTGAATCGAGACTTTGTCGAACGACCAGCCGCGACCGAATTTGCCCCACTCTTCGACGTTGGCGTTGACCAGGCCGTATTCGGCCATACGTTTTTTTGCCCATTCGTTGGCGGCTTTCATGCCGGGCGAACCGGTCAGCCGATGGCCGTTGACGTCGGTCAACCAACTCAGCGTATCCATCACCTGGGAACGTTCCAGACCTTCCGCGCGAATTTTCTTCATCATTTCCAGGTCTACTTTTTCGGCTGGAGCCATTTGCGCGCCGACCGGCGTCAAGACAACCTGGCAGATCAACAGAAGTGCGATGACTGATGCCATGGCCCATTTGAAACTATGCTTGGTGGCAAGCTTGTACATAAGGTTTTCCTCCGAAGGGTTATTGGCAGCCACGAGCCGCCAAAGCTTCGTATTTGAAGTTTGAATTTGTTACTGAATGTTGATGACGATCAGGATTGGCAGTTTAAGCGTCTGTGTCTTGTTGTCACAAGCAATCGCCGACTGCGTAAGTAAAAACGTTCGAGCTTGCCAACTGGTTTCGGCTGATTGTTCGTGGGCGCAAAATGAAAAAACGCAGCCAACAGTTTGTCCTGTTTGCTGCGTTTGTATTCGGACGACCGGTTTTCGGCTATTTGCTGGCGACCAGATTGGTTGCCAACGGCATGACCTGATCGGCTTTGATGACGACCCGATTGTTTTTGATTTCGATCCGGCCAAACACCGAAACGCGAAGCACTGGTTCATGAATCAGCGCCTGTCGTTGCGATTTGGACAACTGTTCCAGCGAAACGGCGACAAAAGCCTTGCTGGTCTGGTCGAACACATTCATCGAACGGAAATCCGCATTGACCGATACGATTTCTGCGGTGACAACCACGCGGCGGCCTTCGAGTTCCGAAGCTCGACCGGCGATATTTTTCAACTCAACGGGTGCATACCCGCCGTCAGCGACTTTGCCCTGAGCCAAAGCCGTCAATGTCAAACAACAAATGAAAAGAAAGGTGCGAACTAAAAACATTCAATCTCCTGGAAAAAATGAAAAAGAATAAGGGTTATGAATCTTTGCTTGATGATCCGATTCGGCGACAGAACATCAGGTCGCTGAGTTTCTTGCGCGAACGGCTGCAAACAAAGGCGCGGAGTGTAGCCGAGCTTTCCAGGACAGGCAAGTCGCGGGAAAAGATTTTCGGAATTTGGGAAATTGGTTTGCTGTCAAATCGCCGCGCCAAAATTTTCCTTTTCGCATTCGGCGACGAAGTGTTAAATTACGGCTTCGCCGTTGGAGGTTTCTCCGCATCTCGTTCCCGCAATTTTGAACCACGTTTGAGTAATTGATCTTCGATCCACTTGCCGGCCCCGCAAACGCAAAAGTTATCAGGTAAGGAGAATTTCAATGTTAGTCTGTCCGTCTTGTGGAAGTTCCAGAATACGTAATGGGTATAAACCCTCGATGTTTTTTCTGCGCATCGTCGGCATCAGAGCTTTGTTGTGTGACAACTGCAATTTTCCGTTTCAAGCCTTTTCACCATTTCCGCCGAAAACCAGACGACCCAAACAATTTGCCAAAGCGGACGTGTATCCGGTTGCTCCTGCGGTTGATCTGGAGCAGTTGAAACCGTCTTTGCCTGTTGCCGAACCGCAAGGGGTGAAGCTGGCTTTGCCCGTTTCTGCGAAACCGGTTCAAACACTACAACCGGAATCACGACCCGCGCCAGTTGCAGCGGCAGTGAAGGCTTCTGCGGAACCTGCCGTCAAAGTTAAGGTTGACCGCCTGGCTCCTGCGCGACAGGGATTGCGAACGGAAATCACCAAACTGCACGCGCAAAGAGCACAGGAGCAGCCGGATGAATTGCCGCAAGCAATTCATCAAACTTCGCTGGCTTGCCCGGAATGCCAATCGCGCAACGTCAAACGGCGTCGGAGAAATTTCCTGGAACGTGCCTTTCTGGCATTCAGCGATCACAAACCGTTCATCTGCCGAAACTGCGATGCCGTGTTTTATTCCAAATCCAGCGAACAGGAAGACGGGGCGCACCGCGTCGGTCGGGCAGAAGCGGCCTGAAGTCATTTTGGGTTGATTCTTATTTTTCTTGTGACGGCTGTGGCTGGCTGATGATAAACGGCAGGCTTTTTCCTGCGTAAACCAGCATCCCTATTCGCACTTCTTCTTTTACCCGGTGAAAGCTGAAAATCGTTTCAAACGATTGGCCGGGATTGAGCCGGACAATGCCATCCGGCGGAAAATCCTTTCCATTGACCGAGCGTCTGTCTCGCAATCGGTATTCGCGGCATTTTTCGTCGAGCAAAAACGCACGGTCTTTTTCGCCTATCAACCATCGTCCGGCGCTCAATCTGTAAGCGGGAAGCTGAAATTCGACCGGCGAATCGGTTGCATAAATCACCACGCGCACGGCGGTTTCGTTTGGAGCATTGGTGACGGATACGATTGCAAGTTGAGGCACTCCGTCTCCGTCGCTGGCCTGTTTGCATTTTGCCAAACCGCTGACGGTTTCCTGCATTGCGGCGACGCGAACCGATTCAGGGTCTTTTGAGCATCGGCCCGCCAACAGCGACAAACTTGCCGCAACAATCAACAACAAATTGCCGCCTGGTTTCCACACGTCCATTTCTGTTCTCCGGTCGTAAGGTTTGAAAAATTCCTGCCCGCGTTTCAAAGTGAAGGCGATTTCTTTCGGCGGAGAATTTACCTTTTGACGATGGAACTGCAAAGAAGTGACGAAGCTTGAGCAAAAATTGAAACCGGCAATTCGGCGATTGGGCATTGGCGAAAACGGTTCGCTTGTTGTGGCCGTTTCCGGCGGAATGGATTCGGTGGCGTTGCTGGACGCGCTGGTTCGACTGCGCCAGCAAGGCAAATTGGCGGTCAAACTGGTGGTCGCCCATTTGAATCACAGGCTTCGCGGTGAAGAATCCGATGGTGACGAAGCATTTGTGCGCAGTCTGGCCACCGAGCTTGAATTGGATTGTCTGACGGAACAGATTGCTGTCGCTGAAATTGCGCTTCAGGAAAAACAAAATCTGGAAGCGGTAGCGCGGCGGCTGCGTTATGAATTTCTGGCGCGAACGGCTGAGAAAGTCGGCGCAACGTTTGTTTGCACGGCTCACACGCTGGACGATCAAGCCGAAACCGTGCTGATGCGATTGTTGCGCGGCGCTGGCGCGGAAGGTCTGGCGGGCATTCAACCGGTCAGGCCGCTATGCCAATACGTCACGCTGATTCGCCCTTTGCTGGCCGTCACGCGTGAAGAAGTGGCAGCACATTGCGATCAGTATCAATTGGAATTTCGCCACGACAGTTCCAACGATTCGACGTTCTTTACACGCAATCGCATCCGGCAAGAACTGTTGCCATTGCTCAAAAGTTTCAATCCGCGTGTGGCTCAAACGCTGGCTCGGTTGGCGAATTTGCTGGCTGACGACGAAGGTTTTTTGCAATCAACAACGACCGAAGCGCTGGCTGAAACCCGGCAAGGCAAAGGGCTGAGCATCAAACGGTTGATGATGTTGCACGTGGCAATTCGTCGCCGTTTGTTGCGAATGTGGATCAAGGAAGTTCGCGGCGGTTTGCAACGCATCGAAGCGGTTCATCTGGCTGCAATCGAGCGATTGATCGTCGCCGGAAAAAGCGGGCGTATCATTGAATTGCCTGGAGGATGGCAAGTCCGACGCAAATCCGGCGTTCTGGAACTTGCGCAGGCTGAAACCAGAGCGGATTATGCGGAAAACGCCGTCGAAGACAGCGCGGATTGAAACAGTTTTGGAAATTGCAGCCGTACACAAAGTCGAAACCTTGCAGATGAGTGGGGCGTCTAAAACTTTGTTGCGCATTTGCGGGCAAAATGGCGAGCGAAATTCGCCGCGATAAGCTAGAATGCCTGCCAGGATTTCAACGGAGGTAACTGATTTTGAACTCGACAGTAAGACAAGTAATTTTTTGGGTGGTGATTATCGGCGGAGCCGTTCTGCTTTATCGGTTTTTCAACAATCCCAGCGTCAACCAGCCGCTGCCATTGGCGTATAACGAACTGATGGAAAAGGTTGAAACCAAACAGGTCACATCCGCTCAAATCGAAAAAGAAAAGGTCATTGGCAAACTGACCGATCAACGCAATTTCACGACGGAAATCGGCGGCGAAAAAAGCGCCGACACCATTGCCGAAGCGATGCGCACTCACGGAGTTCGTGTCGAATACAAAAATTCCAGCGCCAGCGGAATGTGGATGCAGGCGCTGATTTTTTATGCGCCGTTCGTGCTGATTATCGCGCTCTGGATTTTCATGCTCCGGCAAATGCAATCGGGCGGCAACAAAGCCCTGAGTTTCGGCAAGAGCCGAGCCAAACTGCTTTCCAACCAGCAAAAACGAGTTACGTTCAAAGACGTGGCGGGCGTGGATGAAGCCAAAGAAGAGCTTCAAGAGATCATCGAATTCCTCAAAGAGCCGCAAAAATTCCAGAAACTCGGCGGACGCATTCCCAAAGGCGTGTTGATGATGGGGCCTCCGGGAACGGGCAAAACCTTGTTGGCGCGCGCCATTGCCGGCGAAGCCAACGTGCCGTTCTTCTCGATTTCGGGTTCGGATTTCGTCGAAATGTTCGTCGGCGTCGGAGCCAGCCGCGTGCGAGACCTCTTTGAACAAGGCAAAAAGAATGCGCCGTGCATCATCTTCATTGATGAAATTGACGCGGTCGGTCGTCATCGCGGGGCCGGTTTGGGTGGCGGTCACGACGAGCGCGAACAAACGCTCAACCAGTTGCTGGTGGAGATGGACGGCTTTGAATCGAACGACGGCGTGATTCTGGTCGCTTCGACCAACCGTCCGGACGTGCTCGATCCGGCGTTGTTGCGCCCAGGACGTTTCGACCGTCGCGTCATCGTCAATCGTCCTGACGTGAAAGGCCGCGAAGGCATATTGTCCGTTCACACGCGCAAAATTCCGCTCGGCGAAGACGTTGACATTTCGGTCATCGCGCGTGGAACGCCGGGTTTCACCGGAGCCGATCTGGCCAATCTGGTCAACGAAGCCGCGCTGAACGCCGCTCGCTACAACAAGAAAATGGTGGCGATGCTGGATTTTGAATGGGCGAAAGACAAAGTCCTGATGGGTTCGGAACGCAAATCCGCGGTCATGTCCGAAGAAGAAAAGAAAACCACCGCGTATCACGAAGCCGGTCACACCATTGTCGGTCTGAAAGTGCCGAACGCCGATCCGGTTCACAAGGTCACGATCATTCCGCGCGGAATGGCGTTGGGGTTGACTCAACAATTGCCCGAAGGCGACCGCTATACGCACAGCCTGGATTACATCGAAGGTTCGATTGCAATTTTGATGGGCGGGCGATTGGCCGAAGACATCTTCCTCGGCAAAATCACGACCGGCGCATCCAACGACATCGAACGCGCGACTGAAATGGCTCGCCGCATGGTGTGCGAATTCGGCATGTCCAACCTGGGGCCGCTGACGTTCGGCAAAAAGGAAGAGCAAATCTTTCTCGGACGCGAAATCGCCCAGCATCAGGATTACAGCGAAGACACCGCCGTCAAAATTGATCAGGAGGTCAAACGAATTATCTTTGATCAATACGAGCGCGCTCGGCAGATCATTCTGGACAACCGCGACGCGATGGAACGGTTGGCGCAGGAATTGCTGACCCGCGAAACGCTGGATGCTGTGCAGATTCGTCGCGTGGTGGCTGGTTTGCCGCTTGACGACGACGAGCCGACGCCGCGCCCGCGACCGGAATCCGACAAACCCGCCGACAAGGAACCTGTGCTGAAACCGATTCTGCCGCCGATCACAGGCGGCAATCCGGCCACGGCTTGATGACGTGAACGTGGGATTCAATGAAAAGGTGAAGGGGCGATCAATCGCCTCTTCGCCTTTTTTGTTATGCGGAGAAAAAAAACGTGCGATTGTTCAACACCGCAATTATCTGCTTTTCGATGGCGCTGATCGTTGGCGCTTCAATCCAGAAAACCTCATCTTCAATCAAATTCGCCGATGTGACGAAAGCAGCCGGTATCAACTTCGTTCACGATTCCGCAAAGGAAAAGAAATACATCGTCGAAAGCATGGGCGGTGGCGTGGCTGTGTTTGATTTTGACGGCGATGGGCGATTGGACATTTACCTGCTCAATTCGTATTCGGTCGAAGCCGCATTGGCCAAAAAGCCTCGTCCGGCGGCGGCGCTGTATCGAAATCTGGGCAACGGCAAATTTGAAGAGGTCGCGGCCAAAGTCGGTCTGGCCGATCCGGGCTGGGCGATGGGCGTTTCCGTCGCTGATTTCGATAACGACGGCGACGATGATCTGTACATCACCTGTTTTGGCGCAAACAAACTCTATCGAAACTCCGGCGGCAAATTTGAAGACGTCACCGCCAAAGCGGGCGTCGGCGACACGCGCTTTTCCACTGGCGCGGCGTGGGGCGATTATGACCGCGATGGTGACCTTGATTTGTTCGTCGCCAATTACGTCGAATTTTCGCTCGACAAATTGCCGCAATTTGGCAAAGGCGAAACCTGCCGCTATCGCAATGTCGAAGTCCAATGCGGGCCGCGCGGTTTGCCCGGCGCAGGCGATACGCTTTATCGCAACAACGGCGACGGTACGTTCACAGATGTCAGCAAACAAGCCAAGGTCGAAGACGCCGAGGGGCATTACGGATTGGGCGTGGTCTGGACGGATTTCGATGACGACGGCTGGCCGGATATTTTCGTCGCCAACGATGCGACGCCGAATTACGCCTATCGCAACAATCACGACGGAACATTCACCGAAATGGGATTGATGCTCGGTGTGGCCGTGGATGAAAACGGCGTCGAGCAAGGTTCGATGGGAATTTCCGTTGCCGATTATGACCGCGATGGAAAGCTGGATTTGATCGTCACTAACTTTGCCGAACAGTACAACACCATTTATCGCAAAAACGCCGATGGAACATTCAGCGATGTGACGCGCGCGACCAAAACTGCTGAACCGGCCTTGCCTCTGGTTGGTTGGGGCGTGAAGTTTTTCGATGCCGACCACGACGGTTGGCCGGATTTGCTGGCGGTCAATGGGCATGTTTACCCGCAAATCGAAGGCGCGTTTTCCGGCGGGCAATATCCTCAACGAAAATTGTTTTACCGAAATTTGGGCAACGGAACCTTTGCCGACTTGTCGAACGAGGTCGGCGAAGCGTTGATGATTCGCAGAGCTTCGCGCGGCGCAGCATTCGGCGATTACGACGAAGACGGCGACGTGGATGTGATCGTCAACGAACTGGACGGCGCGCCTGTGCTGTTGCGCAATGAAACCGGATCGAAATCCGGCAACTGGATCAGCCTGAAATTGACCGGTACGAAATCCAACCGCAACGCCGTTGGCGCGCGCGTCGAAGTGAAAGCTGGCAGTTTGACGCAGATAGACGAAGTTCGCGCGGGCGACAGTTACATTTCGCATTCCGATTGGCGATTGCATTTCGGCTTGGGTGAAGCAAAGGTTGTGGATGAAATCAGCATTCGCTGGCCGAGCGGAAAGACGGAAAAGCGGACAAAAGTCGCCGTGAATCAAGTACTGAAAATCGCCGAGAAATAATCAGGGCTTGGGTGTGTTGGCGCGGTCTTTTTTGAGCTGTTCGGCTTTCAGGCGCTGGACTTCGGCGAATTCGCGGGCAGCATCTTCTTTGCGCCCAAGTTGCTGATAAGTTCGAGCCAAAGCGTAGCGCAATTCGTGGTCGTCGGATTTTTTCTTCGCGGCGAATTCCAGCAATTTGACCGCTTCTGCCGGTTGGCCTTGTTTGAACAGAATTTTGCCGAGCAAGCCGTTGGCTTCGGGCAATTGCGAATCGAGTTTAAGTGCGGCCTCTACCCAATGTCGCGCCTCAGTCAGGTTGCCATCTTTTTCATAAGCTTCGGCCAGGTAATACAGCGAAGGCGTGTCCAGTGGATTGCGTTTGGTTTCGACTTCAAATGCTGCGATGGCCTCTTTGTGTTTGCCCAGCATGAAATTCGCCAGACCGAGCGAAAAATGCAATCGCGGCAAGTCGGCATTGAGTTTGGCGGCGGTCTGCAACTCTTCCAGCGCGTGATCGTAATCGCGGTCGCGCAGAAACGCCTGACCTTGCAATAAATGCAGCGCAGGCAATCCGGCGGGGAACGCCGCCAACCGTTCCAACGTCGCGCGCAACCCGGATTTTCCCAGCCGCAAATACGCCAATCCAGCCGCATACAAAACCGCCGGATCAGGCTGCGTAGCGTCCAGTGTCGGTTCCAATTGCCGCAGCGCTTCTTCGTCGCGTCCCAGCGCCGACAACGAAAGCCCGTACAGTTGCCGCGCCTGCGCCAGATCGGGTTTTTGCTCCAACAATTTTTCAAAGCTTTCGATGGCTTTGGCGAATTGTCCGGCGCGGTAATGCGCGATTCCAAGATTGAACAGAATCGGCGTCATCTGCGGCGCGAGTTTCAATGCCGCCGTGTACGCGGCAACAGATTCTTCGTATCGTCCCAGTCGCGCCAGCACGACGCCCAGATTGGCCTGAGCTTCAACGTAATCGGGTTTGCGTTTGAGCAGCGCGCGATATTCATCGGCGGCTTCAGCCAGTTTGCCCTCTTGTTGCAAGGTGACTGCGCGCTGAAATTGCGCGACAACATCTTCTGTTGGTTGTTGCGGCAGAAACGCGAAAGCAAAAAGAAATGTCAGAACCAAATGCATCATGGCGATGAAACTTTACCGCGAAATCAAATGAGACAGAACCGGGTCAGGGCTTTTTGCCAGTGGATGTGCTGCGTTCGCGCCAATCGGCTTCAATCTTTCGCAAATTGGCGGCATCGGCGGCATTGGGGTTGAATTTCAGATAAGTCGCAATGGAATCCGCCGCTTCCTTGAATTTTTGTTCGTGCGCGTAAATTTCCGCCAGATAGACGTGCGCGCGCGCGGCGCTGCTGGCTCCCAGTTTCAGCGCCTGCTGAAAACATTGCCGGGCTTCTTCGTAACGGTTGAGCGACAGATTGGCGTATCCAAGCAGCAACAAAGTCATCGGCGCATTCGGATCGAGCACGAATGATTTTTCCAGGTTACTGACCGCCGCTTGAAAATTCTTCTGTTGAATCTGGCAATGCCCTATGCCGCGATACGCCGGAGCGTATTTGTCGTTGAGTTGCAGGGCACGAACGAAATCCGTTTCGGCTTCGGCCAGTTTGTTGTGCTGCGTCAGCAAGTTGCCGCGTTCGGCCAGCGCCTGAAAGTAATCGGGAAACAAATCAATCGCCTTGTTGAATTGTTCCAGCGCCTGTTGCGGGCGATTTTCTTTTTGAAACTTCACGCCCTGTTCATAAGCTTTGCGAGCGTCTTTGGGAATGTTTTGCGCGGCTTCAATGGCGCTGATTGTGCCGGGTTTGGCTTCTTTTTTATCGCTGTGCATCGGCAATCGCAGATAGACATTGATTTGCAGCCGATTGGCATACGCGCGCGTCGTGTCGGATTCCGCCGGTTCTGAAAATTGTTCCGGCACGTCCGGGTTGGTGGCGTAAACGCGATACCGTCCGGCGGCCATTCCGCGAAAATCATAATTGCCTTCCTGGTCGGTCAGCACGTCGCGTTTCAATCCGTTGAATGTTTCGATGAAGACCCTGACCCGCGCTGCCGGTTGGCCATCCGGCAAACTGACTCGTCCGAAAATCGTGAATCCACCTTGCCACGCTGCCGAACTGAAAACTACAAGACAAGGCAGAACCAAAGAAAGCGTGCGAAGAAAAAAAGGCTTTTGCATAAGCTCAAAGGAAAAACGGGGACTGCAAAAAATTTGCAATCCCCGTGAAAGTGTCAAAGTTCAGATTGGCTTAGAAAACGATCTTCACCGCCAACTGAATGTTTCGGTTGCCGGACACGTAGCCGGGTTGGGCGTTGAATTCGCCGACGCCGCTGCCGAACTGCGCATTGCCTGGAGGACGAGCGCCGTTACGCACGTTGAGGATCGTTTGCGGAGAAGCGTTCTGGAACTGGCGATAATTCGACAGGAACTGCGACACGCCGTCCGTCACCGTAAAGCTGGTGTTCGGGAAGAAGGTCAAGCCGGAGTTGTAACCATCGAATTGCGCATGGTTGAAGAAGTTGAACGTTTCAAAGCGCAACTGAAGGAACCGTTTGCCATCGCCGCCGAGACTGAAGCTCTTGAAGAACGCCAGGTCGGTGACGTTGATGCCGGGGTTGCGCACGAACGAACGCGGTTGCGGACCGGGATTGATGTTCGGCATTTGCAGCGCCGTAAAATCAAAGGCTCTGGCAAATTCCATTCTAGTTTGCGCATTGCCCACGATAATCGGGCGCGGGCCTTCCGTCCACGAACCCGTGATGTGCTGGTTGACGTTGATGCCCTGAATGCCGAAGCCCAATTCGCGCGGGGTTCCCGACATAAATTGCGTGACACCGGTGATTTGCCATCCGTTGACCACGCCTTTGGCAAACCAGTTGTCCGATTTGAGCGACGGCAGATCCCACACGTAGTTGAAGTTGAGAATATGCTGACGGTCAAAGCTCAGTGTGCGGTAATCAACACAGCGAGAACAGACGATGTTGATGAATTCGCCCTCGACAGCCGACGCCGTGCCCAACGCCTTCGACCAGGTGTAAGCTGCTCCAAACGTCACGCCGCGTCGGAAACGACGTTGCATTGTGGCCTGCAGCGAATGGTAGTTGGACGAACCGCCGAAGGTCTTCATCTGCACCGTGCCGTAGCCCGGGAATGCGCGCAGGAAATCCGGTTGGAACGCGAAGCGTCCCGTGAATTTCAAGCCCGCATCGCGATAAAGCTGCGGCAGGTTCGGTTCTTCATCCGGCACGACACCGCCAGCGTAAAACGACGGGTCTTGCGCTGCTTTGGTAAACAGCGTGCCATACGGAATGGCGTTGATGTTGATGTCTTCAGGCAGGTGGCGCGAAAGCGTGCCTACGTAACCGACGCTGACGACTGTTGAAAAACCGACGTCTTGTTGCAATTGGAAGCTGAAGCTCTGGACGTTCGGGATGTAGCCTTCACGATCCACACCGCGAACGTTCACCGTTCCGAGTGCGATCTGACCGGTGTTTTGTCCGACAGTCGCCAGATTGCCGAAGTTGAACACGGGGTTGACGAAGGTCGGCGGTTGTTCGACCGACGGGAAGATTACGTTGTTACCGGAAACGCGGTCGTAACCGATACGGTATCCGCCCCGGATGACGCTCTTCTGGTTACCGAACACGTCGAAGGCGAAGCCCAGCGCCGGTCCCCATTGAATGCCACGATTTCTGAAGCCGCCGCGTTCGATGCCCTGGTCGGGACGGATCATTCCGTTGAAGTTTTCGCCCGAACCCGGAACGACGCGGTTGATCAGGAACGAAGGCAACAGGACGGTCGGGTTGGCCGGGTCAATCGCACGCAATCTGTCAGCCGGAACCCCAGGTCCTTGACATGGGGTAGAGCCTGGCGCACATCCAGCCCGGTAGAGTCTGACGGTTTTGCTGCGGTCATAGCGCGAAGGATCGAAGAAAGCGCCCTGCAACCGTTGGTCGAATTGCGGCTGAATCCAATTCATGCGCAGACCGTAATCCAGCGTCAAGCGGCGATTCACTTTCCAGTTGTCCTGCACGTACCATTCGACGTTGGTCGAACGGTATTGGCCCTGATAGATGCCGACTGTCGGCTGGTTCAGCGTATTGAACGCACCCAACAAGGCGTCGGCGTAAGCGTGGCCGGTGTTGGCCGTGTTGGCCAGGTTGGCCGTGCCGCCGGGGTTGTTGAGCGGGTTGAAAACGATGCTCATCGAATTGCCAGCCGCCTGGTCTTTGCGGCTGCGCTGGATGTAAATGCCCGCTTTCATCGTATGCCCGCCCCAGACTTTGCTGACGTTGTCATAAAAGTCGAAGGTCGTGTTCGAATTCTTGTACGGGAACTGAGAATAACCGTTCGATCCCGCCCAGGTATGTCCGGCAATATAGCCATTGCCGAAGTTGATGTTGATGAACTGCGAAGCCGGATATGGGAAAGGAGTCGCCCAGTTGAAACCGAATCCGCTGTAAGTCGCCGCATTCGGATTGGTCGGGTCGAGCGTCAAGTTGTTCTGGCTGGCGCCGAACACGAATTCGTTGGTCAGCGTGGACGACAGCGTGGTCGTCAGATTGTAGGTTCCGTTCCAGGCTGGCGCTTGTTTGAAATCCAGCACGTCCAGCGGAATCTGGTTGCTTCCACCTGTCCAACCCAGTCCATAAGGCAGAAACTGCTGGTCGGCGTCACGAGTGTAGCGAACGAATGTGCGCGTATTTTCAGTGATGTTGGCATCTACGCGGATGCTGTATTCGCGGCGTGGGTACCCGGCGCTGGCTTGCGATTGATGATTGAAGCCGAAATTGGCCGCCGAATTGAAATTGGCGACGTTGGCAAAGCTGCCGAATTTGCGCAAGATCGCCTGGCCGTTCGGGTTGATTCGATTGGCCGGGATGATGTTGTTCGGGAACGGCTGACCGGTCGTCGGATCATACAAAGTAATGGCGGAACCGTTGCCGCTGCGGGTTTGACTGAAATCGCCAGCAATTTCCGCAGCCGTCGGGACGCGCGATTGGCGCGCCGCGCCGGGCAGCAATTGTTCCTGCCATTCGCGCGAAACGAACCAGAACACTTTTTCGCGCAGGTTGTCATTGCCCAATGGCCCGAAGATTTTCTTCGGCAACCACACCGGACCGCTCAGGTTGAAGCCCTGATAGTTGTAACGATACAGGTTGCGCTGACGGCCTTGCGCGTTGTTGAAAAAGCTGTTGGCGTTGAATTGTTCGTGACGGTGATAGTAATACCCCGTTCCATGAAAATCCTTGCCGCCGCCTTTGGTGATGACCTTGATGTCACCGCCCGCCGAACGTCCATATTCTGCCTGATAATTCGAAGTCAGAATTTTGAACTCGGCAATGTTGTCGAGCACCAATGCAATGTGCTGGGTTCCGTTCGATCCGGTGTCCACGTTCGTGGTTCCGTCAATCGTCAAGTTGTGCTGGTTGGCGCGGGTGCCGTTGATGTTGAAGGCGCTCAAACCGCCGGGGCCTGCAGTTTGCGCATTGACGAAACTGACCACGCCCGGCGTCAATTTGACCAGATCGAGGTAGTTGCGACCATTGAGCGCCAGGTTTTCCACCTGCTGGCTGCTGATGACCTGTCCCTGTTCGCCGCTCTCGGTTTTGATGAGCTGTTGCGCGGCGTCGGCGGTGATTTCCACAGTGTTGGCCAGATCGCCGACTTCCAACGCAATGACGCCTGTGGATTGGCGGTCGGCTACTGCCAGCACCAATCCGGTTTTGACAGCTTTCTTAAATCCCTGTGCTTCCACCGTTACGGTGTATGTTCCGGCTTGCAGCGTCGGGAAAGAAAAATTTCCATCAGAACTGGTTTTGGTCTCGATCTGTAAATTCTTGCTTGGATCACTGACCGTGACTTTCGCGCCAGCGATGGCGCTTCCGTTAGGGTCTTGCACGATTCCGCTCAAGCTGGAACTGGTTTGGCCGAAAGCAAAAACGGCCAACGCCAGTGTCAGCAAGACAGTCGGAAAAGCGCGCTTGACGAAAAGCTCAAAACGCATGGTTTCCTCCAAGGAGATGGACAGGCGACCAGACGGACGCCTTATGATTGGGTGGTTAGGCGAATGACTGATGGCAGTCCTTCACCTGCTTTAATCAAAAAAGAAGGATTCGAGCTTAATTTATGAAACCGGAAATGGTTCGGAGATGAATCTTGCTTTCAGCAAGTCCTGCGTAATGCTGATGCGTTTTTGTGAGTGTCCAGCAAAGCTATTTGATTTGGTTTTTGAGCTTCATCGAAATCATGGAAGCTGCATCAGCGGCGCGGATTATCTGCCTGACTGAAAGAACCTGTCAAGGAAGGTAAGACCAAATAGGTTTTTTTATTGTTCATACGCAAATGCCGCATTCAGCAATCGCGCCTCATCAAAGTGATTGCCGATCAATTGCAACCCAATGGGCAAGCCTGCTGCTGATGCGCCGCAGGGAATACTGATCGCGGGAACTCCGGCCAGATTGATCGTCACTGTGTAAATGTCGCCCAGATACATCGCCAAAGGGTCATCGGATTTTTCGCCGATTTTGAACGCAGGCGTCGGCGCCGTTGGCGTAGCAATCACATCGCATTTCTGGAACGCTTCGGCAAAATCGTTGGCCAGCATGGCGCGCACGCGCTGCGCCTTTTCGTAATAAGCGTCGTAATACCCCGATGACAACGCAAACGTGCCAAGCATAATGCGGCGTTTGACTTCGGCGCCGAAACCTTCGTCGCGCGTGCGGCGATACAGATCGGACAAGGAGCGTGCGTCTTCGGTTCGATAACCGTACCGAACGCCGTCAAACCGCGCCAGATTCGACGAAGCCTCAGCCGTCGCAATCAGGTAATACACGGCGACGACGTATTTGGTGTGTGGCAAATGAATTTCGACGATTTCCGCGCCACGCTCTTTCAGCTTGGCGATGGCAGCTTTGACACTCGCTTTGACTTCACCATCCAGGCCTTCGCCGAAACATTCAGGCGGCACGCCTACGCGCAAACCTTTGATGTCGCCGGTCAGCGCCGACAAATAATCCGGCACAGGTTCATTGGCCGAAGTCGAATCGTGGCGGTCGTGGCCGGAAATCGCCGTCAATACGCGCGCAGCATCTTTGACAGAAGTCGCAAACGGCCCGATTTGATCCAGCGACGACGCATACGCCACCAAACCGAAACGCGAAACTCGTCCATACGTTGGCTTCAATCCGACGATTCCACAAAACGAAGCCGGTTGGCGAATCGAACCTCCGGTGTCCGAACCGAGCGAAACCGGTACGTGACCGGCGGCGACAGCCACTGCCGAACCGCCAGAACTGCCGCCGGGAACATAATCGTTGTTGACAGGATTTCGCACCGCGCCGAAGGCAGAATTTTCCGTTGAACTGCCCATCGCAAATTCATCCATGTTGGCTTTGGCGACCAAAATGGCTCCGGCTTCTTCCAGTTTTTTGACGGCGGTTGCCGTGTATGGAGGCAGATAATTTCCCAGAATCTGCGAACCACACGTCGTGCGAACTCCAGCAGTAATCATGTTGTCTTTGACGACGACGGGAATTCCGGCCAGTGGTTTGGTTTTGATGGCGGATCGAATACCCGCATCCATCGCCGTTGCGGCGATGGATGCGTTTTCGCGGTTGATGGTCAGATAAGCATTCAGTCGTTTGTTGTCGGTTTCGATTTTGCCGAGCGTGGCGTGGACAATCTCGCTCGGCGTGGCATCGCCGGATTCATAAAGTTTGTGGATTTCTTCGATGGTCAGTTTATTGCTCAAAACAGTAACTCCGATTGGTGGTCGGTGGTCGGTAGTTGGTAAAAGATGGTCGGTAATTTGTAGTTGAAAAATTATTCGTTAGGCGCTTTCTGGATTTCAGAATCGGCCACCGACAACCGACCACCGATTAGATTACTCGCGGAACAGTGAAATGGCCTTCGTCCGGTTCTGGCGCCTGGGCGAGCGCAGTTTCCTGACCGAGGCTCGGTTCGACCACGTCGTCGCGCGAAGCGTGCGAAGTTGCAGCGTTGCCTGCGCTGCGCGGTTGCCACGGAGCGACATTGGCGGTGTCCAGTTCGTTGAGTTGGTCAATGTATTCGACGATGGCGGCCAATTGACCGGAAAACGATTCTTTCTCGGCGTCGGTCAATTCCAGATTGGCCAGCTTGGCGATCTTTTCAACTTCGGTTCGTGTGATAGGCATATTCCTTGCGATGGGGGAGAAAGAGGGATGAGGAGACTGGGAGATTATCCGCTGTCCCCACGTCTCCCTATCTCTCAGTCTCCGCGTCTCCTTTTCTCTCCAAGCTCCTGGCCGCCGCGCGCAAAAATCGTTCGCGCAATTCGGCGTCTTTGATTTCTTCGGCGGATTCTTTCAACTCGGCGGCAAGTTCTTCCGTGTGATGAAATTCGTAGGCGCGCGCTTGGTGACCTTGAGATTTCAGCACAAAGTCACGATCCAGCCGGAATTCTATGAACGTGACCATCTGCGCGCCGAGCAGGGAATTGATGCGAAACAGATAATGCGATGCCAACGATTCCAACTGCTTTTTCCAAAATTGGTCGAGCGCGGCAACAACCAACTGTTTTTCGTACAACCGAAAAGGAGCGCAACCGCCTGCCACGCCTTTGCCTGCGGCGGCTCGCCAAGCGGCAAAAACTGCCTGCTCCCTAACGTCTTCGTTGTCGCCAGACAGGCGAATCATCGTCGGCAGCATTTTGAGCAGGCTTTCCATTGTTTATTTTTTCCTGCGAACAGGTCGTTTCGGTTTTACGGTATCAGTCGCCGGTTGCTTCAAGCTGTTCGTATGAGCGATGACCGGCCAATACTTCGCATAATCGAAATCGGGACTGTTTTCACGGTCGTGGCAGATCAAACAGCTTTCGTTTTTCGGCGGAGTTTTGTAACTGCCGACCGTAGGTTTGGCGACATGTTCGGCTCCGGGTCCGTGGCACGATTCGCAATGGACGTTGGCCAGTTGCGGAGTCGCTTTGATGTTCACGAAACCACCCGGTTTTTGAAATCCCAGCGAATGACAACCAATGCAAGCCGCGTCGTACAATCGCTGCTTGGTTTCGAGCGCCGCGAACGCATGCGAATGCAGCGATTTTTGCCAAATGTCGTATTCCGCTTTGTGGCATTGCGCGCACGCCGCCGAAGTCGCGTAAGGCGAAACCTGTCCGGCATTCGCCGCGGCAAAGGCTTTGGCTTCTTCTTCGGCCAGCCGGTTTTGCAGCACGTCAATTTCTTTGCGCGCTTGTTGGGTGATGAACAGCAACTGCGGATCGTCCGGTATGACTTCGTCGAGTTCGACGTAACGCGCAGTGAAACGATCCACCACGCCTTCGCTGTCCACGTAAAACCGCAATTCGCCAAGATGTTTGGTTTCTTTCGCCGCGTACACGACTAGCGCGTTGTTGATCTGGCGCGGATCAGGTACCAGGCCGCGTTCGTCTGTGTTGATGATGACGTCGAGGTCGTCGTTTTGCCGGGCGAGCCGGTTGACGGTCGGCAAAGACAAAAAGCCCACGACGACGGTCACGTCCGCTTTGTCATGAACTTCGGCCAGCGCGGCTTTCACTGCTGGCAACGGATCGTTGATCGTCAAACCCGAAGCTTTGACCGCCGCCGCTTGCTCTTCTGGGGCGGTGTCGCTGACGCCGATGAAGGCGATGCGAACCGGTTGCGGCAATCGTTTGGCGGTGACGGTTTTGATGACATACGGCGCAGGAGCGACACGCGAAGAATCTGTCGGCTTAATGTTGGAAGAAATCAGCGATGATTTTTCCGGTTTCGGTTTTCCCGTCCAGCTTGCCGCCGGGTTCAACAGCAATCCGGCGTAACGCAAATCCCGAAAACCCAGATTGACAATGTCCAGCCCCAGCAATTCGTTGGCGCGAACGATCCAGTCGTTCATCAATCGAATGTCTTCGCGCAATTCGCCTGCTGCATTGGTTTCGTCGCCGAAAATGAATCCGGCGTCCACCTGCAAGGTTGCGGCATCGGGACTTCGCCGTTTGAAAGCGTTGATGTATCCGGCTCGACGCGCGACTCCGCCCAGCGGATGAATCGGGCAGCCGCAAACTTCAAGATTGCCGTGAACCGTTGAAGAGTAGAACACGACCAGACCGTAACCGTCGTCGTCGCCCAGACGGTCTTTGACCGAACCGGTCGGCGCAGGTTTTTTGGCCAGAGCTTCACGGTTGTTTTTTTGTGGCGTGGCTTTCTTTTGCTGGAAAACGCTGGCCAGGCTTGACGGCAGATTCGCAGCAAAAATGGCCAGCGCAAACGCGCAGATAACGGCGATGGAAACGATTCGTTTTCGGTGTGACATAACTTCTGTTGGTTCCGAAGCTTGATTGCAGGCCTGAATCGGCAAGCGCAGACAGTGTAGACAAAAAGCCAAAGTGCGACAAGGCGAGGAATTTTGCCAGCTTTGCGAATCCGCAAAGCCGTCTGCTAATATCCGCGCCTCGTTTTTGTGCCTCCACGTTGACCCCGCACAAAACCCATCAACGTTCATCGAAAGGTTTTCTCAACAATGGCTGCTCCAAGCATGGAAAAGATCGTCAGCCTGTGCAAAAGGCGCGGGTTCATCTTTGCGAATTCGGAAATTTACGGCGGAATCGGTTCGACCTGGGATTACGGGCCGCTCGGCGTGGAGTTGAAAAACAACGTCATGCGCGCGTGGTGGCGTTCGGTGGTGTACGACCGTGACGACATGGAAGGTTTGGATGCCGCGATTTTGATGAACCGGTTGGTCTGGCGTTATTCCGGCCACGAAGCCACGTTCAGCGATCCGCTGGTGGATTGCCGGGAATGCGGCAAACGCAGCCGCGCCGACCATTTGCAGGACGGCAAATGTCCAAGCTGCGGTTCGACGAATCTGACTGATCCGCGCAATTTCAATCTGATGTTCAAAACGACCGTCGGCCCGGTCGAAAGTGACGAAAATCTGGCGTATCTGCGTCCCGAAACCGCGCAAGGCATTTTCGTCAACTTCAACAATGTGCAACAGGCGATGCGCCGCAAGTTGCCGTTCGGCATCGCGCAAATCGGCAAAGCGTTCCGCAACGAAATCACTCCGGGCAATTTCACGTTCCGCACGCGCGAATTCGAGCAGATGGAAATCGAATACTTCTGCAAACCGCCGCAGTTTTTGCAGCCCGGCGAAAAGAACGATCTGGAACTGCACGCCGAATGGGTCGAACAGCGTTTCAATTGGTACGTCAAACTCGGACTCGATCCGGCCAAGCTCATCAAACGCGAACAGACCAAAGAAGAATTGGCGCATTACGCCAAAGCGACCGTGGACATCGAATACAAGTTCCCAGGCTCGCTTGGTTACAGCGAACTGGAAGGCATCGCCAATCGTCAGGATTACGATTTGTCCGCGCACAGCCGAGACATTCCCGAAGAAGATTTGCAGCGATTGAAGCTGACCGCCAACGCCGACAGCACAGGCAAGCTGGATTATTTCGACGACCAGTTTGTGAATGCTGACGGCAAAAAAGGCGCTCGGTACATTCCTTACGTCATCGAACCTTCGGCGGGAGCGACGCGCGCCACGCTGGCGTTTTTGTGCGAAGCTTACAATGAAGAACTGGTTAACGAGCCGAAAGCAGAAGAATTGACTCCGCTGAAAGAAGCCAATGCCGCCGCGCTGAAAAGCATCAGCAAAAAAATCGCCGAAGCCGAAAAAGCTGCGGCCAAAGGCGAGGCGACTGTGCCGACGCTCGACCAACTGAAAGCGATTCAATCGGCTCTGGAAGCTGCCGACGCCGGATTGCCAAAAACTTTGCTGGATGTGGAAGACGCTTGCAATCTGCCCGGCGCGGACAAAATCGAACTGCTGAAAAAAGTCCGTCAGGTTGCCAGCAAGCTGTGTGATGAATACACGCGCGTCGTACTGAAACTGAATCCACAACTGGCTCCGATTAAAGTTGCGGTCTTTCCGCTCAAGAAAAACGAACCGCGTATTGTCGAAGTCGCCAAACAGATCAAGCGTGATCTGCAACCGGTTTTGCGTGCGGTGTACGACGACACAGCGGCCATCGGCAAGCTCTATCGCCGCCAGGATGAAATCGGCACTCCATTTTGCATCACGGTGGATTACGACACTCTGGGCGAAGGCAAAGACCCGGCGGCGGCTTCTTTGAGCGGTACTGTCACCGTGCGCGAACGCGATTCGATGCAGCAGGTGCGTGTGCAGATTTCAGAATTATCTGTATACCTGTCCCAAAAACTGAGTTAGCAGAACTCTCCCCGATTTATCAAAAGGAGAATTATGATGAAACGACAAAGTAGTTTTCTTGTGGTTTCCATCAGCTTGACTGGATTTCTGATGTTGTTTTTGGCCCTTGGTTTTTCTGCAACACAACCGACTGTTACGGCACAGCAAACCTATTCTGTGTCCGGTCGGGTTGTTCTTGGAAACAGCGGAATGGCCGACGTTACAATTAATATCACCGGTCCAAACTCGCCGACCATTCCGCCGCTCTTTTACACAACAGAAACAGATGCGGACGGGTTTTGGAGCATTTCCGGAATTCGGGCTGGGATCGTTTTTTACACAGTTTCGGCAGTCAAACCTGGCTACGTTTTTTCTTCCTGTCCGCTGACGTTTGCTACGACGACAACACAATTGAATTTCAGCGCAGCCGTCGCCAGCCTTTCGACCGTTTCGGCTGCTGACTTCAACTTTCGGGCAGGATTTTGCAGTCATCCAACCGTGGCGCAGGAATCCATCGCTTCGACGTTCGGCACAGATCTGGCGGCAACCACACAAATTGCAACCAGCCAACCGTTGCCAACCGTTTTGGCCGGAACCAGCGTTAAGATCAAAGACGCCGCCAACACAGAACGTGAAGCGCCGTTATTTTTCGTTTCTCCGACGCAGATCAATTTCCAGGTGCCACCCGGTACAGCATTGGGAACCGCGTCCATCAATATTGTTCGCAATGGCCAGGTTGTAAAAGAAGCAAACGTCAATATCGCGGATTTCCAACTGACGCTTTTTACAGCAGACGCTTCCGGCAAAGGGTTTCCTGCTGCTGTTGCATATCGTTTGAAAACCAACGGCGCAGAAAGTTATGAGCCAATTTCCCGATTCGATCCCGTGCAAGGCAAGCTTGTCGCCGTACCAATTGAATTCGGCGATGAAACTGAACAGCTTTTTTTAGTTCTGTTCGGAACAGGCGGCATTGCGAAAGCGGGGGGTGGAACAAACACTCAACCCGATTTGCAAAGTTATGAAATCACGATTGGTGGCACACCAGCTCAAGTCACCTATGTCGGCCTGCAACCAAGTTATGTTGGCTTGGTGCAAACCAACGTCTTATTGCCAAGGAGTTTGAACGGGCGCGGTGATGCCGAAGTGAAGCTCCGGGCAATCGGCAGAGAAGCCAATCCCGTTACGATCAACTTTCGCTGAAATCATCTGTTAATTCCCCCAACCTAATGAACTTACTTCAAGCAATCATTCTAGGCATCATTCAAGGCTTAACCGAATTCATTCCCATCAGCAGCAGCGGGCATTTGATCGTCGCTCAAAAATTGATGGGGCTGGACAAACCCGGCGGCATGTCTCCCGAACAGATGACGGCGTTTGTTGCTGTCATTCAGTTGGGAACGCTGGCTGCGGTCATCATCTATTTTTTGAGTGATATTCTGACCATTACGCTGGGCTGGATTCAGGGCAATTTGATGTGGTTGCAAGGTCATCGCGGCAGCCGCGGATACAACGCGCGCAAATCGGCTCGGCTGGGCTGGCTGATTATCATCGGCTCGATCCCGGCGGGAGTGGCAGGGTTGTTGGCGAAAAAGATCATCGAAGGCAGTTTGACCAAAAGCTTGTGGGTGATTGGAACCAGCATGGTCGTTTGGGCTGTGATTTTGTGGATCGCCGAACAGGTCGGCAACAAACGCCGCGAAATGGAACATGCCGGATTGCGCGAAGCTTTGGTTGTCGGGTTCTTTCAGGTGTTTTCGTTGATTCCCGGTTCGTCACGTTCGGGCACGACCATCGCCGGAGCGTTGTTCGCCGGCATGAGCCGCGAAGCCGCCGCGCGATTTTCCTTCCTGCTTTCGATTCCGATCATTGCCGCCAGCGGATTGCTGGAACTGCGCGAGGCGTTTCATATCCTCGGCGACAGCACCAGCATGGTGAATCTGGCTGTCTCCACGCTGGTTTCGGCGATTGTCGGATACGCCAGCATCGCATTTTTGATCAGCTATCTGCGGCGCAATTCGACGTTACTGTTCATCGTTTATAGGTTGATTGCCGGACTGGGGTTGTTGGGATTGGCTTACAAGGGTTGGTAACTTTGGGTGCGGTACGGGGAGCATCAGCGACCTGAGCCTTGCTCGAAACACCCTTTCAGGAAACTCAGTTCGCTTACGCTCCCCGTACTGCAACCTGATTATTTTTCTCGGAAAGAATACAGCTTGGCCGGGCGATGCGCGCCATCGCTGCGCGTTTCGTTCAATTCCCGAATTTGGCCTTGCGCCAGAATTTTTTTGCGGAAATTCCGCTTGTCCACCGGACGCTGTAAGATGATTTCATATACCCGCTGCAATTCCGACAGCGTGAATTTTTTCGGCAACAATTCATAACCGACTGTCGTCCATTCGATCTTGTTCCGCAACCGCCACACCGCGTAATCCAGAATCTTTTTGTGATCGAAGGCCAATTTCGCCCCGAGCTTCGGATCGAAGACCGAATGCCATTCGGCTTCGGTGGCGTCTGAAGCAGCGCGGATTCGCTGCTGTTCGGCATCCACCAGCGCGAAATACGACACGCTGATAACTCGCCCGCGCGGATCGCGTTTCGGATCGCCAAAGGTGTAAAGCTGTTCCAGGTACACGCCGGAAACACCGGCTTCTTCCTGCAATTCGCGCGCAGCGGCTTTTTCCAGAGATTCGTCAATTTCGACAAACCCACCCGGCAACGCCCAACGGTTTTTGTACGGTTCGCCGCCGCGCCGAATCAGCAGGACTTTCAGGTCGTTGTCGGCAATGGTGAAAATCACCAGATCAACCGTGACTGCGGGGCGTGGATAATCGTAGGTGTAAGTCATTCTTGGGACAGGTGCTCTCTTTGAAGTTCATAAATTGGTCGTCATGAAAAGCAATGCTGAGATTCAGAGAGTCTTTTTTTTACCGCAGAGACGCAAAGACCGCAGAGGAAGCGCAGAGAATCTTTTGTATCTCTGCGAAATCTTTGCGTTCTCTGCGCCTCTGCGGTGGAAACAGCATTACATTTTCACCACTACCCACAATTTCAATTGCCGGGTTTAGCGTTTGGGAAACCACGGCAAAAAGGCGCTGGTTCGTCGCGCGTAAGCTTCGTATTCAGGTTTGGTTTTGGTCAGGCTGCGTTCCAGCATCGCCACGCCGGAAACTTTCAGCAGCAAAAAAGTCATCAACACAGGGCCGAACATTGTCCACCAGGCTCCGGCAGCGCAAGCGATCAAATAAAAACCCCACCACAACAGCGCATCGCCGAAATAGTTCGGATGCCGCGTCAACGACCACAATCCGCGATCCATCAACTTGCCTTTGTTGGCCGGGTCGGATTTGAACTGGCGCAATTGCCAATCGCCGACGGCCTCGAAATAAAAGCCAATCAGAAAGACGATGACTCCGGCAAAATCCAAAGCCGTCAGCCGAGCAGGTTCAGCCGGAATTTGGGCAGCTTGCAGCGGCAACGAGATGATCCACATCAACATGCCTTGCAGCAAAAAGACCGTGACCAGGCTGACCAGCGGGAATTTGTCCCCGTGACGTTTTCGCATGGCTTGATAACGGAAATCTTCGCCTTTGCCGATGTTGCGGCTGCCGATGTGCCACGCCAGTCGAACGCCCCAAATAACGACCAATGCGGTGAGCAATTGTTTGCGAACGGGGAAACCGTCCGTGGTCAGGTAACTGGTAACGGCGATGATCGCAAAGCCGAGTCCCCAGAAAATATCCACGATGCTGGCGTCTTTGAGCTTCAAGCTCAGCAACCACAGCAGGAAAACAGCTACGGCAACGACTAGCGGAGTGATGGTGTAAACATTCATAAGTTTTGTCCCCCAACCCATTCGTCAACTTTCGCCCACTGTTCGTAAAGCCAATCGGTTTGCGCTTCGCGGTCGCGCGGGATGTCGGCGAAAGGAACCCGCCAGCAATGCGCGCGAATTGTTTGGCCGACCAGTTTGCCGCTCAGCAAATCGCTTGCCGTCACCGCCGATTCCAATCCGACGTGAGCGCAAAACACCGCGTCCGCATTTTCGTTTAGTTCCAGAATCGCCAGCGGGCCGCCCAAGCGCGGCGGCAGCACGTTTTGCAACTTGCTGGCTTTGGCGTGCAGCCGAGCGCCGCTGCCTTGCTGCAATCGCGCCAGAGCTTTTTGCAATTTTTCCGGCGTGAAGCGCGTGCCTTCGGGATAAATCAAAATGCCGTCGCGTTCGGTCAGCCCGCCCATCAATCGTTGCACGACCGCAATGCCGCCGGAGATGTTGCCGGTTCCGCGTTCGACAAAAGCATTCGGAATGCGATTGCCGACGATGTCTATGCAGGGATCCCAGAGCAATTCGCGTTTCAGCACGTAGCGCAAAACCAGACCTTGCTGCCGGGAAAACAGCGCCGCGGGCAGCATCGTGTCGGCCAGACTGGTGTGGCGCATGAAAACGATGATCGGGCCGTGTTCGATGCGGTCGCCGGAAACTTCCAGCCGCAACTGATAAATCCGTTGTGCGGACGCGAACAACGCGCCCGTCCACCATTGTTGCAGGTTGAAGTTCCAGCGAATGAACCGCTCCTGATTGCCGCCCGCCCAGACGAAACTGAACAGCCAGATCAGCAAACTCATTGTGATGCCGACCATTTCGCAAGTCAGAAACACCGCCGCCATTAATACGGCTCGGACGGTCGCAAACCGATTGCGACGAATCAGGTCAACGACAACAGCCAGCGCCAGGGTCAACGGCAGTGTCAACAGCACAAGCACCCACGCCAGTGTATATCCGACGATGGTGACGGCGCGGCGTCCCCAGATGTTCAGCCAGTTTTTCAACCGTTGGTTATCCTTGTTCGCGACGTTCCAGTCCGCGTTTGAACCGTTCCAGATCAAGTCCCGCGCGCGTGTGTGTGCCGGAGCCGATCAACTGGCGGCTGTCATGCGCTTCGACTTCAAACTTGACCAGATTTTTCGCCAATTCGATGACGGTGGCTTTGGCAGTGACGCGCTCGCCTTTGAGCGTCGCCGCCAGATGGCGAACGTTGACTTCGACGCCGACCGAAATCCATCCGTCAGGCAAAAACGGCTGCATGACTTCCGCCGCTGCCACTTCCATCAAATAAATCATCATCGGCGTGCCATACACTTCCGGCAACGACGGATCGTGCATGGCGATGGTCAGTTCGCGCGTGACTTCCACGCTTTTTTCGCCACTGTCGCCGACTCTCAAACCTTCCAACATAAATTCACCTCGTTAGTTTTAAGCTTCGTTTGATGACTGCGCGCTGAAATTCGGATAAAGTGCGCCACAGTCTCGGCAAATCATCAACAACGGTCAAGGAGCGAATCGAGTGCCAACATCAATTTTTCTGATCAACAGCGACACCTTCAAAAAATCCTTTCTGGCAGGCGACGGCCAATTTGAATTGCAAAGCGACCAGAACATCTGGGCAACGTTGCTGGCCAACGAAGGCAAATTTCTGCCGACGATTGATCGCATCGCGGATGTCAGCTTCAGCTTCAACAATAATCAGCGATTCAAATTCGGCAGAAAAGCCGGAATGCAACTTGGCATCAGCGCCAGTGCTGTTAACCAGATTCATTTGCTTTGGCCGAAGCAGAGCGAGGAGGACGATGACGAAAAAGTCATCAAGGCGTATGGCCTGCAGGATTTTTTGACCGACGACAAACTTTACGTCCGGTTGCTGTTCAGCGCGCAGGGCGATGTCAAAGTCAGTGGCAACACGCCGGTGCCGTTTCCCGTCGGGCCGTTGTCGGCGAATTTCGGCATTGGCGCGGGCGGCAATGTGGTCTTTGAACAGTTGAAGCTGTACAGCGCCGAACAAACCGCCGATGAGATTTTGAGCGACCTGTTCGCCAGCGTGCGGTTGCCGCAACAGATAGATTCGGTCGCCGAACTGCCTGCGCCCGGCGAAGTCATTGCCACGCGCTTTGGCGGATATTTGAAGCTGAATGCCGGATTGAACTGGGGCTTCAAAATGGCGGGTTCGCAGTCGTTCGATTTCAACGAACTGCATCTGGATTTGAATTACGCGATGCGGACGATGGCGGCGGTTTCGCTGGGCTATCAGTTGGCGGGCGATTTCAGCATCGAAGCGCGACGCGGCGAACAAAACGGCTGGGTGCGATTCGTCGTGCGCAAAAATCGGGATTCGCTTTTCAATTTCACGGCGGATTTCAGTTTGGACGCCAACGCCCAATTGAAAGGCCTCCCGGCGAGCGCCGACGAATTCCTGATCCGTTTGATCGGAGCCGATGCCGAAACCGTGCTCGGTTATTTCAAAAAAGCGCAGCAATTCGATTCGCTGGACAAACTCGAAGCTGCATTGACGCCGATGGCCAAAAACTTCCTGCACAAATGGTCGCAGGATTTGATTGGCAAGGCGCTGGACACCACCACCTTCCAGGAATTTTTCGCCGCCGCCAAAAAAGTCGCCGACACGTATACCAATCTCGACCAGCGATTGGTTGATCTGTACCAGACGTACCTGAACAAGATTCCACAACTGCAAAAAGCCTTGACCTTGTTGGCCAGCGTGTCCAATCCGGCGGCGCTGGCCGGATTGATTAACTCCGACGACGACAGCGACGAAGATTCGATCAGCACGTTGGAACTGGTGCAGATCATCTGGGGCACAAACGTTTTTCCGCTGTTGCTGCAGAACGCAGATTTTTTCGAGTTTTCGCAGCGCGCCAAAAAAGCGCACGACTTCATCACGGATGGCGCAACCAAACCCGTCCGCGATTTCATCGCCAAGCTGAAAGCCGAATTGCCGCTCAATGATTTGTTCGGGCAACTGGAAAAGTTGAACAGCCCTGACGACCTGAAAAATCTGGCCGATACACGGTTGCAGGATTTGGCAGGGCGCGTGATTGGCCAGACTTTTGACAAGTTGAAACAGTCCGACGTGAACAAAGCGTTTCAAATCTTGCAGACGAATCTGCAGCGCATCGAAACTTTCAAAAACACCTGGTACGCGAAACTGACGGATGCCGTGAACCAGAAATTCACCTTCGATCTGCATTTCGCTTATGCGCGAGCGACGCGCAACGCTTCGTTGCTGGATGTCGAATTCGACTTGAACACCGCCGAAGGCCAGCAGCTTGCACGTGTCGCCGCCGGAGGCGATTTCGCCGAAGCGCTGCAAAACTTTTCAGCCAAATACGTCAAAGTCAATCAAGGCGTCTTTTCGCATTCGTTCACGCGCAGCGCGCAACTCAGCATCAACGTGTTGGGTTGGGGGTACGACAGTCTGAGCCAGTTGGCCGTCAGCGCCGAACACACCATCGAACAAACCGCCGGAGGTTTGCTGCACGTGTTTGCTACGGAAGCTTCGATTACCGAACGCAAAAAGAAAGGCGGCAAGTTCAAGGAAACCGTCGAAAGCAATTTTCTGCTGCGCGCGTTGGGCGAAACGTTTCAAGCTGATGGCACAAGCGCGGCGACCGATCCAAAGACGCGAGACTTTCTGATTCAAACCTTGCGCAACGTCACGGTGCAATACGATCTGCTGGAAGCCGACGATCAAACCACGCCTGACGAATTGACGCGCTATCTGGATATGGCGGAGTTTCTGGGTTTGTTGACCAAAACCAGTCGGGCGACGTTTGTCGCCGATCTGACCAGACAGTTTCCCAGTGGGTTGGGCAAAGTCGTTGTGCGGTATTTCGTGAAATATGACGAAGAGCAATTGAAGCTGGCGTTCAAAACGATGTCGCCGGACGACTTGGGCGATCTGGCCAAACAGACCATGCGGCAAGTCATCGCGTCGAAATACACCGGCATGAAACAAACCAATTGGCTGGCGCGCGTAGGTTTCGCGTACTTGTCGCCGACGTTGCATGAGATTTTCGACAAAGAGGGATTCACCGCCGTGCAGCAATTGAAATCCGTCACCTTGCCCGGCTGGTTTACAAAAGGCGCTCCGATGCAGGCGAGCCTGTCCTCATCGGATACTCAGTTTCTGGTCACGTTGTGTTTTCTGGAACGGAAGTACGCCGACCGGCTGGTCAAGCTCAGCAAGACGTTGGGCAAAAAACCGGTTTCGCAAAAAGATCTGGCTGACGCGGCGAAGAAGTTTGTGGATATGTCCGACGATTTGAACGAATGGCGTGAAAACGCCTTTTTCGCCATTTTTGACAAAATTGTTCAGGAAGCTCTGCGCAGCGCGAACGACAATCGCGAGTTTCGGGAATCTTCCATGATTCTTGAAGTGACTCCGCCCGGCGTCAAACGGGCGATCAAGAAAGTGTTGCTTTCGCCACGATAGAACCTATCTCATCATCAATCGGCTTTGAGGACGAAACATCGTGTCGGTTTCGTTGCGAAGCGCCAGCGGAGCCGGGCCTCCGCATTCGTTCATCAACCGTTTCAACAGATCATCCTGCACGCGGCGCAGGTGCAGCACGCGGCGACCTTCGGCCATGTTGTAAACCGTAAACAACAACGCGCCGCATTGCCGAGTGTTCATCACGCCGGCCAGCGCGGCCACGCCGTCGTCCGTGTCGTGAAGCGTTCCGGTTTTGGCCAGCACGCTGCCCGTGAATTCGGTTTCGGCAAATCGTCCGGCCAAAGTGCCGGAATCCATACCGGCAATCGGCAGAACCTGTTCCGGTCGCAAATGATGGCTTTGCAGACGATCCACCAGCGCGCGCAACAACTTCACAGTGTCGCGCGGAGTCAGCCGATTCACGTCCAGGCCGGAACCATGCGAAATGTAGATCGCTTCGTAAGGCAGGCCGAGTTTCACCACCAGAAAGCTGCGAACTCCAGTCGGGCCGCCCACGTGTTGCGCCAGCATATCCGCCATCGCATTGCTGCTGTGCGCGTTCAGATACCGCGCAATGTTCAACAGCGAATCCGATTCGACAGTCAACAGCAACGGCATTCGCTGAAGTTGCGCGGCAGTCGGCACAAACTGAGTTGAGCCGTGAAATGCGATTTTCGATTGACGGCGAAAGACTGCGGCGGAAACATCCGTCCGCGAATTTTCATTGCAAACGAAATTGCCGACGACGACCAGATTGCCTGTGACTTTGCGAATGCCCATGGCGCGCAACGCATCGCCCGCGGCTTGGGCGTCCCGAATCGAAAACGCCGGATCGCGTCCGCTGACCAGAACCAGATTGCCTGTCAATTCGCCGGTTTGCGGATTGATATGACCTGTGGCGCGAAACTCCGTGCGAAATCTATGATTCGGCCCCAAACGATCCAGCGCTGCCAACGTCGTCGCCAATTTGACGACCGATGCCGGATTGAACACCGCGTTTTCGTTCAATTGCGCGACAGCTTGTCCAGTGTCCCAACGTTCGACATACACGCCATGTAATCGCAAATTACGTCCTTCGGCCTGCAAGCGATAAGCGAACTCTTCCAACGCCGAGCCGCTGAATTTCGGCAACGGCGCTCTGGCGACAGGTGTGCGATGAAGCGAAGCAGTTTTGACAGAGTTTCCGGCTGATTTTTTGCGGACGGAGGTTTTGCTCGCCGATGGTTTGGGAGGTGTTTTTCTGACGGTAGAACTTTTGACGGCGACTCCAGGTCGCCCGGTTCGCGTTGCGGGCGCAGGCTCGGTCGGCGATGTGGTGTCTGGTTTGGCGGCGAGCTTATGCTTGCCGAATTTGTCGCCAACCACCGGCGTCGCAAGAAAACACACCAACAACAATGCAAAGAGATAGGGCAATCGTTTCATTCTCTGCTCGTTTGTGATTTTCGCTTGTTCTGTTGGGAATGCGAATTTGTTTCTATTGGGCGCAGTGTTAAATTACCGGCGCGCCAACAGTAAATCAAGCAATCGGAGTAAAAGAACAATGTTGACTCGATCCACTCGTCGTTCGTTTGTCGTCTTGGTGTCTGCCGGTTTGATGCTCATTTGTTCGTTTGTGGCGAGCCTGGCTCAATCGGGCAGAGCGGTTTCGTCGCCTGTTGCGACGATTCCCGCGCCGGAAACCGTGCTCGGATTCAAAATCGGCGAAGACCGCAAACTGGCCAAATGGGAAACATTCGTCGCGTATTTCAAACGGCTGACCGAAACCAGCGACCGCGTCAAACTGGATACACTCGGCAAAACTACGCTAGGCAAGCCATTTGTTGTGGCGACCATTTCTTCGCCTGAAAATCTGAAACGACTGGACGAGTTCAAGCAGATTCAACTGCATTTATCCGATCCAAGACTGCTGACAAATTCGACGGAAGCGGGCATTACGGATTTGATTCGCGCCGGGCGCACCGTGGTCGTCATCACGTGCAGCATTCACGCGACGGAAGTCGGCGGCACATTCACGGCAACAGCGCTCGCTCATCGGCTGGCGTCGGAAAATTCGCCGGAGGTCAAACAGATTCTGGACAACGTCATTGTCCTGCTGGTTCCGTCGCTGAACCCGGACGGAACGGACATCGTTGCCGACTGGTATCAAAAGACGTTGGGAACGCCCGCCGAAGGCACAGCGCCGCCGGAGCTTTATCATCATTACACCGGCCACGATAACAACCGCGACTGGTATGCCTTCACGCAAATCGAAACGCAGTTGACCGTAGACAAATTGCTCAACGTGTGGCGTCCGCAAATTCTGCATGACATTCATCAAATGGGCGGCAACGGCGCTCGGCTGTTCGTTCCGCCGTACATGGAACCGTGGGAACCGAACGTTGACCCGGCCATCATTGCCGGAGTCAATGCGCTGGGAACTTCGATGGCGTGGGAAGTGATCGCTTCGGGAAAAGGCGGTGTGGTGTTCAATACGATGTACGATGCCTGGTCGCCCGCGCGCGCTTACGCCCATTACCACGCGGGGCTGCGCATCTTGTCCGAAACCGCCAGCGCGCGATTGGCGACGCCGGTTGACGTTTCGTTTGAGCGATTGGGCGGCGGATTCAATTACAACGCCAAAACGTCGTCGTGGAATTTTCCGAAAGTCTGGCAGGGCGGTCGCTGGACGATCCGCGACATTGTGGATTACCAGACGGCGGCGGCGTTTGCTTTGTTGAACCACGCCGCGCGCAACCGCGAAGCTCACTTGCGAAACTTTTACGAAATCAGTAAACGCGCCATCGAAGCCAAAGGCCAACCGTTCGCTTTCATCTTGCCCGAACCCGACGTGCCGAAATCACTGGCCGATGCGTTCAACCGCATGAAAGAAGGCATGAAAAACGTTCGCGGCACTGAACAGCAGCGACACGAACAAAGCGAAGCCGTCGTCGGCAAAATCACCAACGAACCTTCGACCAGCCAAGAGGTGAGTTATTACTTCAAAACCGAGGGGCTGGATCGCATTCTGACCATTTTGAAACGCGGCGGCGTCGAAGTGCATCGCGCGCGACAGGCGTTCACTGCCGACGGCAAAACCTATCTGGCGGGTGCGCACATTGTGTTCATGCGCCAACCTTATGGTGGGTTTGCCAAAGCCCTGCTGGAAACACAGAGCTATCCCGATTTGCGCGAATATCCCGGCGGCCCGCCCAAACGTCCTTACGACGTGACGGCGCACACGCTGTCGTTGCTGATGAACGTCAAAGCCGTTGCAGTGAAAAATGAATTCAAGGCCGAAGCCGGCCCGGAACCGCCTGCGCTGGTCATTCAATCGCGCGTGCGGTCGAACGAAGGCATTCGCGTGGCGATGTACAAAAACTATCTGGCGTCAATGGACGAAGGCTGGACGCGATGGTTGCTGGATCAATACAAATTCGAGTTCAAACAATTGCTGCGCGACGAAGCGCGTGCCGGCGATTTGGCGGCGAAATACGACGCGATCATCCTACCCGACCAAAACGTGAATCAACTGGTCAACGGCTTGCCCGGCAGTTATCCGGCGGATTTTGCCGGAGGTCTGGGCGATGCCGGCGTCAAAGCCTTGCGTGAATTTGTCGAATCAGGCGGCACGCTGATTACGTTCAACGAAGCTTCGGAGTTTGCGATTGAGCGATTGGGCGTTCCGGTGCGCAACGTGTTGAAAGGCGTTTCGGCGCGAGAGTTTTATTGCCCCGGTTCGATTTTGCGAACGCAACTGGATGCGTCGTCGAATCTGAGCTTCGGTCTGGAAAAAGAATCCATCGCGTGGTTTGAAGACAGCCCGGCGTTTGAAATCACCGATCCGGCAACGGTCAAAGTCATTGCCAAATATCCTGACACGGAAAATCCTCTGTTGAGCGGCTGGATTTTGGGCGACAAACTGATTCGCGGCAAAGCGGCGATGGTCGAAGCCCGAATTGGCAAAGGCCGCGTGGTGATGTTCGGATTCCGCCCGCAATACCGCGCACAAAGTTTGGCGACCTTGCCGCTGCTGTTCAATTCCATCCTGACCAGCAAGCTGGAAAAATAACTCGGCTGTTGTTTGCGAATGCGGCCTGGCCGACAATCGGCGAGACAAATTTTCTTCTAAAAGGTGAATGTCATGCTTCGCTCATTAACGATCAAGAACTTTCGCGGCTTTCGTGAATTGAAAATCGAACCGCTGGCGCGAGTCAACCTGATCGCTGGCAAAAATAACGTCGGTAAAACCGGCGTGCTCGAGGCTCTGTACTTGCTCTATGCTAATGAAAAGCAACTGGCCAATTTCTCCGGCGCGTTTCGGAACAGCCCTGAATTGGCTGTTAAGGATTCCAATTCCAGGCAATGGGAAGATAACTTTATCAGCTTTTGGGAATGGCTGCCGTTCCAGAAAACACCGCCAATTCTGATTGAATCCGCAGGTGAAATCTCATGGGGACGGCAAGTGCTATTGGAAAACCTGCACAGCAATGGAGCAAACAGAGAGATGGTCTTTCATTATCAGCTTGGTGATGGGCTTGAGTTTCAAACGGCAAACATATCGAAGCAAAAGATTGAAATTGTGAAGAAGGAAGTTCAGGGAACGTTTACCACTGAATCTATAAAAGCATCCCTAACAAATGCCCTTGCTAAACAGGCTCCCGGAGTTTGTGTTTGCTCAACTCGGTATTCCAAACCAACAGACGACGCTGAAATTTTGAATTCTGTTAAGCTGAAAAGAAAGAAGAAGAAGCTGCTCGAAGCGCTAAAAGTTGTTGATTCTCGCTTGGAGGATTTGGATTACCTGAAAATTGGAAGTGAACCTTTGGTTTATGCTGATGTCGGGCTAAAGGAAATGATTCCGATGACCCAGCTTGGACAAGGCTTCACTCGGCTGTTCAGGTTCTTTGCCGAAATGCTGGTCGAAGAAGCCAAAATCATTCTGATTGACGAAGTCGAAAATGGAATACACCACAGCGCCTTGTCGGATGTCTGGACGGGAATCGCCGAAATTGCCGAGAAAGAAGATTTGCAGATTTTCGCCACGACTCATAGTTGGGAGTGCATTAACGCTGCCCATCAAGCTTTTTCCAAATCCTCACCCGATGAATTTCGACTGCTCAGGCTTGAACAGATCAAAAACGAAATCAAAGCCATCGCCTATGATGAAGAAGCCATCAGTGCAGCGTTGAAATTTGAAATGGAGGTTCGTTAATGCCTCAGCCAAAGACGATCATCTACCCAAAACAATTGTTAGTTGAAGGCCGTGACTGCGTGGCGTTCTTTGCCGCCTGGTTGAACCATCTTGGTTTGAACGATGTCCAGATTCAAAATTTTGGCGGAATCACCGAATTGAGGCCGTTTCTGAAGGCGTTGAGAAACGAGCCTGGTTTTTCGGAGCAGGTCAGTTCGCTTGGCGTGATTCGAGACGCTGAAACCAATCCTCAAGGCGCGTTCCAAAGCGTTCGAGACGCTTTGCAGGCAAGCGGCCTGTCTGCGGCTGAAAAGCCGGAAATGGAATCGGACGGTTTTCCCAAAACCATAATTTTGATTTTACCCAACGCGACAACGCCGGGAATGCTTGAAACGTTGTGTCTAGACTCAGTTGCCAGCGAACCCGCCATGCAATGCGTGGATCAATACTTCGATTGTTTGAAACAGCAGGCCAACTTTTCTCCAACGAATGTTTTCAAATCACGACTGCATGCTTTTTTATCGGCCAAACCTAAACCTGGGCTTCGCGTTGGCGATGCTGCCAGTGCCGGGTATTTTCCCTGGGGGCATTCGACCTTCGATCACATCAAACAATTTCTTTTCGGCTTGTGATGTTTTGTCGAATCAATGCCGGAAGCGCCTTTCCTATTTCTTCATTCACGACCAAATCGGCGATGCCGTCCAGCGGAGTCGGCGTGCGATTGAGGATGACGAGCGCCGCTCCCGACTCTTTGGCGAGTTCCGGCAACGAAGCCGCCGGATAGACCACCAGCGAAGAGCCCGCAACGATGAAGACTTCGCAATCCTGACAGGCTTCGACCGCCAGCTTCATGGCCAACGCAGGCATGGATTGGCCGAAGGAAATTGTCGCCGGTTTCAGCAAGCCGCCACAGATTTCGCATTCCGGAGCCAGGTCGCCCTCCTCGACTCGTTCAACGGCTTCGTCCATCGAAATGCGACCACCACAGGTCAAGCATTCGCATTCGGTTGTTGTGCCGTGCAATTCGATGACGTTCCGGTTTCCGGCTCGTTGATGCAGACCGTCAATGTTTTGGGTAATCATCGCGCGCAACCGGCCTTGCCGTTCCAATTCGGCAAAGGCTTTGTGGCCGGCATTCGGCTGAGCATCGCGCATTTCCGGCCACATGGCGACTTTCTGCCGCCAGTATTCGATGCGCCCGGCTCGGCTGTTGACGAATTCGCTGTATTCGATAATGCGGTTGTTCGCCCAGATGCCGTTCGGGCTGCGAAAATCTGGAATGCCGGATTCAGTGGAAATGCCTGCGCCAGTGAAGCCTACGATGCGCGATGGACGAGCGATGAGTTCTGCGATTTGGTCAAAGGTCATAACAGCGCGCAGTCTAGTCGCCAAAATTGCCGCCTTGCAACCAACGGCTGGATAAGTGTAAATCCGCATTGAAGGATCACAACAATGACTGTCCGAAAACAAACGTTATGCCCGCTGACCACCAGCCCGCAAAAACGCCAGGCCGCAAACCAAATGGCGGCGACGGTGAAACACTCTTTGCCAGCAGGATTGTCCCAGCCTGCGCTCAGAGCGTTTGCCGCCGCCGGATATTCCAGCCTCGATCAATTCACAAAGCTGACCGAAGCCGAATTGTTGCAATTGCACGGCGTCGGACCAAAGGCAATTCGGATTTTGCGCGCTGCGTTGGCTGAGCAGGGAAAGTCGTTGTTGTCGTGAGTTCCATTTGGAAAGGAAAATCATGAAAAAGTTGTTGGCCGTGTTTTTGATTCTGAGCAGTGTGTTGGTTATGAGTTGTCAAAACAGTTCCACCGAAAAGCCAAACCCGCCAGCCGCGCAAGCCATTCAATTGGTGGAAGTGCGCGACGTGCATTCGTTTGCGAATCCGGCGCAGGTGCGCGTCAAACATCTGGATTTGAATCTGGACGTATTGTTCGACCGCAAAGTCCTGAAAGGTTCGGCGACGCTGACCATCGAGCGCAAACAGGCCGATGCCAACGAATTGAAATTGGACACGCGCGATCTGAAGGTTTCCAAGGCGGAAGTGTCTGGTGATGGCAGCAACTTTGCCGCGACGAAATTTGCGCTAGGGCAAACAGACAAGATTCTTGGCACGCCATTGACGGTGGAATTGCCGGCTCAGGCGACGAAGGTTCGCATCGAATACGAAACCAGCCCGACGGCTTCGGGCGTGCAGTGGCTGCAACCGGCGCAAACGGCGGGCAAACGATCTCCTTACGTTTTCACTCAATCGCAGGCGATTCACGCGCGAAGCTGGATTCCGTTACAGGATTCGCCCGGCGTGCGCGTGACGTATTCGGCGACGATTCGGACTCCGGCGGGAATTCGTGCCGTCATGAGCGCCGAAGAAAGCGACGGCCCGCCGAAACTCGGCGAGTTTTCTTTCAACATGAGACAGCCGATTCCGTCTTATCTGATTGCATTGGCGGCGGGCGACATCGCGTTTCAGGCGCTGGGCAAACGCACTGGCGTGTACACAGAACCGGTGATGATGGAAAAAGCCGCGATGGAATTGGAAGACACCGAAAAAATGATCGAAGCGACGGAAAAGCTTTATGGCCCATATCGCTGGGGACGTTACGACATTCTGGTTTTGCCGCCGAGCTTCCCGTACGGCGGAATGGAAAATCCGCGATTGACCTTTGCCACGCCGACTATTTTAGCCGGAGACAAAAGTCTGGTGTCGTTGATTGCTCACGAACTGGCGCATTCGTGGTCGGGCAATCTGGTGACGAATGCGACTTGGCGCGATTTCTGGCTGAACGAAGGTTTCACGACTTACCTGGAACGCCGCATTGTCGAAGCCGTCTATGGTCGCGAAACCGAAGAAATGCAGGCCGTGTTGGGACGCCGGACGCTGGAATCGTTGTTGGCGAAATTCGATCCGCGCGATCAAATTTTGCACGTTGATCTGGATGGCCGCGACCCAGACGACGGTTCGACCGAAGTGCCGTATGAAAAAGGCGCGCTGTTGTTGCGTTACCTGGAAGAAACCGCTGGCCGCGAAAAGTTCGATCAATTTCTGAAAGGGTATTTCGACAGCTTTGCGTTCCAGAGCATTGCCACGGCGGATTTCCGCACGTATCTGCAAAAGAACCTGCTCGACGCGAATCCGCAACTTGCAGCCAAAGTATCTTCGGACTTGCTGGACGAATGGATAGAAAAACCGGGCTTGCCTGCTTCCGCGCCTAAACCGCAATCGAACGCTTTTGCCAATGTCGAAGCTCAGGCAACGGCCTGGCTGGCTGGAAAACCGGCGTCCGGTTTGGAAACCAAAACCTGGACTACGCAGGAATGGCTGCATTTCTTTCAGAGGTTGCCCGCCAAATTGAGCGAACCGCAGATGAAAGACCTGGATCAGACATTCGGATTGACGAACACCGGCAACGCTGAAATCGCGCACGTCTGGCTGTTGATTTCGATTCGGAACAATTACGCGACGGCGTTTCCGCGATTGGAAGAGTATCTGACGACCATCGGCAGGCAAAAACTTATCAAGCCGCTGTACGAAGAACTTGTCAAAACCCCGGCAGGTAAACAGCGAGCGAAAGCGATCTTCGCCAAAGCGCGCGCCGGGTATCATCCGATTGCGCAAACCAGCGTAGGCAAGATTGTAAATGGTTGAGAGACTATCGGCTGAGCAGTTTTTCCAGGTCTTCCATCAGTTCCGGCATTTCCAAAGCTTCAGCAAACTGGCTGACCCAGAACCGGATGCGGTCAAAGTCCAGATTGAGTTCGATGTTCAGGATTGCTTCAATGTCGGCGATGTCTCTTGGGCGATGAGCTACGGCTTTGGTGATAATCAGGTCTTCGGGAGTCGCCACCTTGATCCGAATGGAACCGATAACCAGTTCTCGTGCGCGGGCAATCATTTCTTCTTCAAAGGGCAACGCCCCGCACGACAAATCAACATTAATCCCGGTTGGCTGATGTTGGAGAAGAAGCACTCGATTCCTGCGTGCAAACTCAGGCGCATCGCTGATTCTCCCCATAAACCCATGAGGCGCCCCGGACTGAACGAAAGATTCAAGTTCACCCGTATCCAGCCATAAAACTGCATCAACATCCTGCGTCGCTCGCGCCCCGGCAATCAAAGAAACCCCCACTCCGCCTATGGTGGCGTAAGGCGTCTGGGTAATCTCCAACCAGCGCAGAAGGTCTTGCAAGGCAACTACGATCTCATCCGGAATTTCAGTCTTTTTCTTCATTGCTGCTTTTCGCGGCAAACACTTCTCGGATTCTTTGCCAGCGGGCGCGAACGACTTCTTGATCATTCGCCAGACGCTGATGCCAACCGAGCAGTTGGCCAGTTCGGAAAAGCATCGCCAATTCTTTCAATCTTTGCTCAAAAGATTTGGCGCGCTCTTCCTGAATGACAATCTGATTAACTGCTGCCCAGCTTTCCTTGAATCGAATTGCTTCTTCTCGAGTCATTACGCCCACCCTTTCGCTCCGCAGCAGTAGCCTTGCAGAGCGAAAGCTAGTTTAGCAGGTTTACTTCACATCATTCAGCACCTGCAAGGCTTGCTGAATTCGCTGGCTGGCGATGGCGACGACGTGATCCGCAGCCACGTCTTCAGACGTTTTGGTGGCGCGGTCATAAAATTCGACTTTGCCTTCTTTCAGCTTCTTCGGGCCGATGCGGATTTGGAAGGGGAAACCGACCAGATCAGCATCGTTCAGTTTGACTCCGGCGCGTTCGTCGCGGTCGTCGTACAACACTTCAACGCCTGCTTTGTTGAGTTCGTCATAAATGTGGTCGCCGGTCGCTTTCACCTCGGCGTCTTTGACGTTCAACGGCGTCACCACAATTTGAAACGGTGCGATGGTGATCGGGAAGATGATTCCGGCGTCGTCGTAGTGAAGTTCAATCGCCGCGGCCAGCACGCGTTCGACGCCGATGCCGTAACTGCCCATGACGATGGGAACTTCCTTGCCTTCGGCGTTGAGCACCGAAGCGCCCATCGAAACGCTGTATTTCGTGCCGAGTTTGAAAATGTGGCCGACTTCCAGCGCTTTGGCGACGCGCAGCGCGCCGTCGCATTTTGGACAGCCTTCGCCTTCAACGACCGTGCGCAAATCCGCCCATGCACCAACTTTGATGTCGCGCTCGACGCCGACGTTTCGCAAGTGATGATCGTCTTCGTTCGCTCCGGTGGTCATGTTTTGGCGACCGCGCAACGCTTCGTCGGCGATGATCGGCAGCTTCGTCACGCCAACCGCGCCCAGGCTTCCTGCATGCGCGCCCATCAAGTCAAAAATTTCTTCGGGGTGTGCCGGACGAACGGCGGTTTGTTCCCAGCCGTCCACGTTGACGATTTTCGCGATGGCGTTCGAAAGTTTGGCGTCGTTGACCTGATGATCGCCGCGCAACAATGCCAGGAACGGCGTGGTTTTGATGTCGTGGCCTTTTTGCGCCAGCGAAACATAAACCAGCGTTTTGATCTGTTTGTTGGCCGCCGCGCCACCGTCGAAGTTCACCAAATCTTCAATCGTGCGAACGCCGGGCGTAGGGAACTTTTCCGCCGCGCCTGCAACTTCACCATCGTCAATGGCTGGGATGCGCGACTGCGCTTTTTCGGTGTTGGCGGCGTAACGGCACTTCGGACAACTTGCGACCAGGTCTTCACCTGCGTCGGTGTAAACCATGAATTCATTCGACGCCGATCCGCCCATCGAACCGGAATCGGCTTCGACGATGACGAAATCCAATCCGCAACGGCTGTACACTTTGCAATATGCCGCGCGCTGATCATCAAAGGCTTTGTCCAAACCGGCCTGGTCAATGTCGAACGTATAAGCGTCTTTCATCGTGAATTGGCGGACGCGCAACAAACCGGATTTCGGGCGCGGTTCATCGCGGAACTTGGTTTGAATCTGATACCAGACCTGCGGCAGTTGTTTGTACGAACGCAGATGGTTACGCGCTATGTCGGTGAAGCATTCTTCGTGCGTCATGCCCAAACAATAATCGCCGCCTTTGCGATCTTTCAGCCGGAACATGTTCTGTCCCATCACATCCCAACGACCGGATTCCTGCCAGATTTCCGCCGGGTGCAGAGCAGGGAAGAAAAATTCCTGACCGCCGATGGCGTTCATTTCCTGGCGGATGATTTCGGAAATTTTCAGCACCGACCGCTGCGCCAGCGGCAAGTAGGTGTAGATGCCTGCGCCCAATTGTCGCACCAATCCGGCGCGCAATAACAATTTGTGGCTGATGACTTCGGCGTCCGAAGGTTCTTCGCGAAGAGTAGGGATAAAGTAAGTTGACCAACGCATAACAGTAAGTAGGAATTCGGAAGGATGAATGATGGGTTCAAGTTCGATTCATCATTCAGCATTCATCCTTCATCATTCGGTATTTCCTTTCAGTGTTTTTGGGCGATAGCGATGAGTGACAGGCCGCACGGCGGGCCGATCCATTTTTCCAGACGTAACAGCGGGACGAGTTTGTTGGCCAGATTGGCCTGACCTGCGGGCAAATAATCGCGTTTGAGCAATCGTCCGTTGATGAACCAGGGCAGCGCCGCCAGCAAGCTGAAATACTTTGTTTGCTGCACCACAAATCCGGCTTGTTCCAGTTTGCCGACCAGCTCTCGTTTGCTGTAGCGGCGAAAATGGCCAACCGCTTTGTCGAATTCGCCGTACAGGAATTGGTGAGAAGGAACCAGCAGCGCCAGGTTGCCGCCCGGTTCCAGCACGTCGCGCATTTGCTTCAAGGCGAACAGGTCGTCTTCGATGTGTTCCAGCACGTTCAGACAAACCACAGTGTCAAATGGGTTGGCAATCAGCTCCGGCGCGGCTTCGGCCATCAGGTCGAATTTGCCTACGCCGACATTCGGTTTGTCGCCGAACAGTCGTTGCAATTCGCCGCGATAGGCGGGAACGACATCCGTCGCCATCACCTGCCGATTGTCCGCGCACAAAAACTGTGTGATGTTGCCCGTTCCCGAACCGACCTCGAGTACACGACGTCCAACGGCCTTCGCAATCTGTTCGTAAAGCCAATAATTGTATCGGTCGAGTTCGGCTAGCTGATTCAGCGTCGCCGTCAAAGCTAAACTTTCTTGTGCCATAACAAATGCCTGCTGGAGTGTTGCCGGGAAATCAAGTCCCGGATAATGCCCGCTGGTTTGGTTCAAAGTCAAATTCCGCAACTCGCCGGTTCTATTGCGCCTGTTTGCGCTGGTTTCTATAATCTCGGTGCATTTACCGCTATCGGGTCGTCATCAAACAATCCATGCACCAATCGGAAACATCTCCCACAGAAACCTTCGCCCGGAGTTTTGGGCGCGAAGATCGTTTCGCCTTGCTGGCGTTGGCCGGGTTGTTTGTATTGATGCTGGCGGCATCGTGGCAACGCTGGACTCAGCCGCTGCTCGATCACGGACGGGAAATGAATCTGCCGACGCGGATTCTGGCAGGCGAACATCTTTATTCCGACGTGCAATTTCTTTACGGCCCATTCGCGCCGCATTTCAACGCGCTGCTCTACAAACTCTTCGGCATTCAGCTTGGAACGATCAAAGTTGCCGGGGCGATGTGCGCGGTCGTCATTTTGTTGATGATTTACTGGTTGTCGCGCCGATTGCTGTCCGTCTGGGAATCGGCGGCAGTGACGGCGTTGGTCATGGCGTTGTGCGCCGTCAAATCCACCGCGAATTACATACAGCCGTATGCGTATGCAGCGCTGTATGGATGCGTGTTCGCTCTGGCGTCGCTGGTTTGCACCGTGCGATTCGTGCAGCTTCGACAGGCTCGATTGATGACGTGGGCGGGATTGTTTGCCGGGTTGTCGTTGATTTCCAAACCGGAAATTGCGTTGGCGGCCTGGGCGGCGGCGGGGACCGCGCTGCTGGCTGAAAGTTTGATTGTTCGGCGTCCGTTGGGGCGGGCGGCGTTGAATTTCATTGTGCCGGTGCTGGTGATTTTGGCGCTGACATACGGATTCATCCTGCGCAACGTCTCGCTTGCGGCGCTGCTCAACGACAATCATGTTCTGTTCACGAACATGCCGCCGCAGTTGATTTACTTCAACCGGCACATCAGCGGCTTGGCCAAATTGCCAGGCTCGTTGTGGTTCACGTTGACGGGAATCGCCGTGTTCGGGGTATGGGCGGGGGCATGCGCGACGGTTGGAGCGGCGCTTTCCATTCGACGACAAGGCTGGTTGCAGGCTTTGCGGTTGAGCGGGTTGGTGTTGCTGATTGGCGTTGTCGCACGCGAAGCGGCTGTAAAATTTCTGGGAGTCGCTACCGACGTAACTCCGTTCGCTTCGGCCATAGTTGTTTTGCCTGTGGTCATTGGCGTCATCGCCTGGCGCATCTGGAAAACACGAACCGACGCAGAACCGGTTTCCATCGAACAGCGCACTTTGATCGTGCTGGCCGTTTTCAGTCTGTTTTCAATGCTGCGGGCGCTGTTGAACGTAACGACGACCGGCCCTTATGCGCCGTTTTTCATACCGACGCTGATCGTCGTGTATTTGTATTTGCTGTTCCGCGCGGCGCCGATGTTTCTTGTTCCTTCACCGCAAATTCGATTGAAAGCGCAACAAGTCGCCGTTTGCCTGATCGCGTTGTTGGCCATCGGGCTGGCGATCAATTCCGCCAGGCGCTTTCGCTCGATCAACACGTTTGAAGTCAAATCGGCTCGCGGCAGTTTTTTGACCTTGCCCGAAATCGGCGAACCGTTGCAGGCAGCCATCAACTTCGCCGAAGAGCGCACTCGACCTGGCGAATACGTTTTGTCACTGCCCATCGCCACGACGATCAATTTTATGGCCGCGCGTCCGTATCCGTTGCGCGAAGAAATAGTTCATCCCGGTTTTCTTGCCGACGAAAAGGAATTCGACGCCATCGAACGCATCAAATCTCGTCAGGTTCCGCTGGTGCTGGTGGCCAATTTGATTACGTCGGAATTCCGAGACCGCGTTTTCGGCGCGGATTACAACAAGGAACTGATGCGCTGGATCACAGAACATTACCATCTGGTGGCGCGCTTTGAATCCAAACACAAACAAGGCGCCAATTTCGACAACGAACCGTTTTTCATACTGGCTTACGAACGCAATCAGCAATAGCGTCTTATCCCGCCGCTTCCATTTCGCCTACCGAATGCAATTTCATCATCGAAGACAAACCGGGTTGTGCAGGGATGCGACCGGCCATCGCCACAATCGTTTCGCCACGTTTGGCCAATCCGCGCTCAATCAGTATGTCGTCGGCGTGGGCCAGCAATTCATAACTTTGGCCGTTGAAATCCAGCAGATAAGGTTCCAGTCCCCACACCGCCGCCAGCGAGTTGTAGCTTTTTTCATGCGGCGTGAAGGCGATGATTCGTTGCGAAGGGCGAAGCGCGGCCAGATGGCGCGCCATGGTTCCTGATTTGCTGAAGACCACGATCAGTTTGGAGTTCAATTCCTGCGCAGCGTAAATAGCGGCTTCGGCGATGGCGCGGCCTTCGGTTCCTTTCTGGCTGCCGTGAATCAATTCCCGCCAGCGGTGGCCTTGTTGGCAATTGAGTTCGGTGAAGCTGATGATGCGCGCCATCGTTTCGACCGCGACCACAGGGTAATTTCCAGCGGCAGTTTCGGCAGAAAGCATCGCAGCGTCGGTTCCGTCCAGAATCGCGTTGGCGACGTCGGAAGCTTCGGCGCGCGTCGGGCGCGGTTCCTGGGTCATGGATTCCAGCATCTGCGTCGCCGTGATGACCAGCTTTTCGGCGGCATTCGCTTTGGCGACGATCATCTTTTGGTGAAAGGGGACGCTTTCGACGGCGGTTTCCACTCCCAGATCGCCGCGCGCCACCATCACGCCGTCGCAGGCGGCGATGATGTTGTCCAAATCGTCCAATGCTTCGCGTTTTTCGATCTTGGCGATCAGCGGCGTGTCCGATCCCAGAAATTCGATCAGCGTTTTGGCTCCGATACAATCGCGCGCGCTGCGAACGAACGAAAGTGCGACGTAATCCACTTTTTGTTGCAAGCCGAAGGTCAGATCTGCGCGGTCTTTTTCAGTCAACGAAGGCGCAGAGAGTTTCACGCCCGGCAAATTGATGCCTTTGTTTTCGCCCAATTGGCCGCCGTTCAGCACGCGGCACACCACGTCGGTTTTGCCCACCTGTTCCACGCGCAATTCGATCAACCCGTCGGCGAACAAAATGCGGTCGCCGACTTTCACGTCCTGCGGCAGCGGCGTGTAACTGGTCGAAACCGTCGTTTCGTCGCCAATCACATCTCGCGTGGTGATGGTCAGCAATTGATCGGCTTGCAAACGTATCGGCTGGCCGTCTTTCAATTTGCCGGTGCGGATTTTCGGGCCGGATAAATCCAGCAACAACGCCAACGGGCGGTTGAGTTCCTGCGCAATCGCTCGCAGATTTTTGATGGTTTCAGCATGGATTTCGTGCGTGCCGTGCGACAGATTCAAACGGGCGACATCCATGCCTGCCAGAATCAGTTCGCGCAATCGTTCGGGCGAACGAGACGCCGGGCCAATCGTGGCTACTATTTTTGCTCTTCTCATTTCGATTCCTTGACTCGGAAGTCGTCTTTTTCAGGAAAGTAAACTCACCGCAGAGTTTCGCAGAGGTTCCGCAGAGATTTTCCAATAGCCTCTGCGCTTCCTCAGCGTTCTCTGCGCATCTGCGGTAAAAAAGCTTCGATATTTCGGTAAACAAAAAGGATGAGCCAAGCCAACAGGCACAATTTATCCTGTTTCATTGCTCATCCCTGTTGTACTGCAACTCACGTTAAATCCGCTATTGCCTGTCCAATTCGCGTTTGATGGTTTCGGTCAATTCGGCGGCGACCGAATCGTCGTGGCCGATGAAATGTCCTACCAACCGCCCGTCACGGGCGTACACCAGCGTTTGCGGAACCGACAGGTCTTTCGATTCGACGTATTTTTTGAACACGTCGTCCGTAACCATTCCGACCGGGTAGGTGATTTTCATCTGCGCTATGAATTCGCTGATGCGTTGCGGAGTGGATTCGGCGTCGTCCACCGCCAACCCAATGATTTGCAAACCGCGGTTGGTATCTTCTTCGCCATATTTCGTCAGCGCAGGAATATGCAGCCGCGAATGGCCGCACCAGACGGCAAAAAAGTTGATGACGGCGACTTTGCCCCGCAAATCCATCAAACTGATTTCGCGGCCTGTGGACATGCGCAGCGGAAATTTCGCCACCGAGCTTTTGGGCATCTCGCCGATTCTCACTTTGGCGGTGGTGTTGACAGCATACGCAAACAACACTGTCAGACCGAAGACTGCGATAAAGGAAAACAGCACAGTTCGAGAAAAATTACGGGATGACATGAACGAGCGAAAAGAAAATTTGGTCACTAGCGCCTCACTTGAAATTTCGTTGTTGATTACTTCGAGGGTTTGCGTGCGGGAGCTTTGGCAAGCTGGGCTTCAATCGCCTTTTTGACTTTGTCGGCTTGCGCCGGAGTCCAACCGACTTCGCGCAAGACCATTTTGCCGTCCGCGCCAAAAACGATGATCTGCGGAACTCCAGCGTCTTTCGGATCGGCGTAATTGAATCGAATCTCTCCGGTCAGAAATCCGACGGGGTAATTGATTTTGGTTCGTTCCAAAAAGCCTTTCAGATTATTCAGGTCTTCCTTGTTTTCCTTGCGGTCGGTGGCCAGACCGATGACGGTGAATCCGCGCTGCCGATATTGATTGTAAAGCTGGACGATCTGCGGAGCGTGTTCTTCGCAATGCGGGCACCGCGACCAGAAAATATCCATCAACACGACCTTGCCGCGCAGACTGGATAATTTCACGTTTTTGGCCGCGCCGGTTGGACTGTACAGTTCGACCATCATGTCAGGCGTGTCGCCCGAACCATCGGCCTTGGGCAAATCCTGAGCCTTCGCCGGAACGGCAACAATGCCGATCAACGCCAGACTGAACATCAGCATTGCCGTCTGAAAAATTGTTTTGAGTTGGTGGTTCAAGAGCCGTTTCTCCCTGGATGGGGCTTACCCAAGTTTCGCTTTTTCTTTCGCCGGTTTGGCGCTGGCTTTGCTGCCGGGTTTGACGGTCGGCAACTTGTCCAATTGCTCTTCGATGGCCTGCGTCAATCGTTTGCTCAGAGCTTCGTCCCAGCCGGTTTCGCGCAAAACCATTTTGCCGTCCGGCCCGAACAAAACCATCTGCGGCACGCCGGAATTTTTCGGATCGCCATAAAACGCTATGACATCATAAGAAACCTGTCCGACCGGATAATTGATTTTGGCTTTGTTGATGTATTTGGCGACGTTTTTGGCCGCGGCGGAATTGTGTTTGTCATCCGTAGCCATGCCGACAATCACCAATCCGCGTTGTTTGTATTTGTTGTTCAGCGCAACGATGTGCGGAGCGTGATCCTGACAGTGAGGACAGGTCGAAAGAAACATATCCAACAGCACGACTTTGCCGCGCAGACTGGACAGTTTCAATTTGTCCGCCGATTCAACACCCGGAATCGGATATAACTCCACGGCGATTTCCGGCGTATCGCCCGAACCATCGGGCAATGGCAATTCAGGAACTTTCGACTGTTGGATGGGATGCGCAACGCCGACCATGGTCAGCGCAACGCAAAGACTGAACAAGACAGCTTTGAAAGGCGTTTTGATCCGATTTCTCATCCTGCTGCTCCTGTATAAGAAGAGGTTGGGGAATCGCGTTTCGTTTATTTGCTTGATCGGTTCGGCGCCGGTTTTGCCGCCGGAGTTGCCGGTGTCGCTTTGGCAAGCTGCTCTTCGATGGCGGCTTTCAGTTTCTTTTCGATGTTTTCATTCCACCCGATTTCGCGCAACACCATTTTGCCGTCGGCTCCGAACAGGACCATCTGCGGCACGCCGTGATTGCGGCTGTCGGCGTAATAAGCGACGACTTCGTTGGTGATGAATGCGACGTTGTAATTGATTTTGGTTTTGGTCATAAAATCTTTCACGCTTTTCATCGCCGTTGGGTCTTCCTTGCGATCCGTCGCCAGACCGAGCACGCCGAAACCTTTGTCGCGGTATTGATTGTAAATGGCCACAATGTGAGGAGCATGTTCTTCGCAATGCGGGCATTTCGACCAGAACATGTCCAGCAACGTGACTTTCCCGTACAGGCTGGAAAGTTTCATTTGACTGGCTTTCGCCGTCGAAGCCCCCGTCGTAGCCTGAACCAAATCCAAGATCATTTCCGGTGTATCGCCCGACCCGTCAGGTTTGGGCAATTCCGGCACGTCCTCAACGCCTAGAGTCGGCGCTGCGGCAATCACCATTGCCGCGAAAACAAAACTCAACAACGCGGCGCGCACCGCCGATTTCAACCACATTCGCATCGTTTTTTACTCCTTCAAGAAAAAATGTGAACCGGGCAATCGGTCAGGTTCACGCTCAACGAGAGACGTTGAGTTGTTCAACCACGATCTTTTCCAGATACTCCATCCGACCGGGTTGTTCGCCAATCAGATGTTCGACGATTTTGCCGTCGCGCGAAATGACGAATAATTGCGGAATCGGCGGCGAACCCGTGTCGTCTTCAGTGCCTTTCAAAAAAGCGTCGGCGATCCAACTGTTGTCATATCCAATTTGATAATTGACCTGGAATCGTTTGACGAATTCTTCCACCTTGTCCTGATCGGATGGAGGATCGGCCGTCAGACCAATCAGCGTCAATCCGCGGTCTCTGTACTTTTCATTCAATTTGACCAGTTCAGGCACTTGTTTGACGCAGGGAGGACAAAAAGTTCCCCAGAAATCCACCACCAGAACCTTGCCGCGATAATCTTCCAGTTTGAAAGTGCTGCCATCGAGCTTGGCAATCGGCACATCCTGTACTTTGGAAATCGCTTCCTGATTGGCATTGGGGCGTTTGACCGCCGCCGCCGGTTCCAATTCCGACATCGGTCGCGGAGCCGCAGCGTCTCCACACGCGGCCACGAACAAAAACATCGTCAGAACGAGGTAGCTCAATAGTCTTGAGACAAAATTACTGTTGGTCATCGGAAAAGTTTTCTATGTCTTCTATGAATTCGTTTGGGAACAATCCTTCAGAAGTTTCAGCCAGCGGAACTCTGTAATTTTCAGTCGCCCAGTTGCCCAGATCAACGACCTGACAGCGTTCGGAGCAAAACGGCTTCCAAGGATTGTCGTCCCAACTTGTTTCGCGCCGACAAAGCGGACAGCGCCGCATCGTGAATCCCTCTCAAGTGATGAAATCGTTCCGGCAGAACGCGGGAACCAGACGCGCGCAATGATACAGAACTTTGCCGGAAAGTCGAAACGGGTCAGGCTCTGCCGGGAACGTTAAACGAGATGCTTTGGTATATCTCGTTCAGCGTCATCTCGCAGCTCAGCGTTTCCAGCCTGACTGTATCGTTCAGGCTGTTGAATTCCCGAAAGACCCAGGTGTCGTCGGGCTGTTTGATGAATTGGCTGATGTGCGGACGATGCTGAGCGATCAACAGGTATTCGCTGAAACTGGGGATTGATTTGTAGTACGTAAACTTGTCGCCTCGGTCGTAAGCTTCGGTCGAAGGAGAAAGAATTTCAATAATCAACGATGGGTTGACCAGCGCATCCACGCCGCCAATCTTTTCAAACTGAGCCTTGCCGCAGAGCGCCGAAAGATCGCTATAATGATAAGGCGGCATGCCTGGCACCTTTATGCGAACGTTGGAAGGGAAAAGCTGGCAGCCTTTGACACGCAAACGCCCGCCGAGAGTGATTGAAACATTCATTTCAACGGTTGCGTGTTCCCGGCTGACGCCGCTCATGGAGAAAATTTCGCCGTCCCAAAATTCCAACCGCTCATTGGAGTTTCGGTCAATTTCCAGGTACTCCTCCAAAGAATGTTTCAGTTTGGGCTGTGCTGACATTGTTATCACTCCTTTCGCCAGGAAACGTAAACGCGCCAGATCGTCAGGTCAAGCTTCCAACAAGCCCAGCGGCCCGGCGAGTTTTCGGTATCCATCCGGGCTACTGTGCCAGGTGTCTAGCTCTTTGGCGCGCAGGATCGGGAACGGATGCGTGCGGTAAGCTGTGATCAGCACCTTGTAGGCTTTGTTGAGCGTCGAATCGTCGGCAGCTTCGTAATCTCGAATCTGGCGCAAAAATTCCTGCCGCTCCATTTCGGAATACAACTGCCGCGCGCCTCCGGCCAGTTTCATAAACGTGCGGATGCAGGGATCAATGTCCTGCACGCAGAGCAATCCGGCGCGGTCGCATGTGAGTTCGGCTTTGCGATACCAATCGTGCAGCGCCAGCACCAGGCCTTGTCCGACGATGGTTCCCAGCCCCAGCGTCGCCTGGCCGACCAGCGCAACGATTTCCGCGATGTTGCGCGCCATGATGGTGTACAGCACATGACCGGCTTTGATGTGGCCGAGTTCGTGGGCAATGATGAAAAACCGTTCTTCGTCGTCCAGCATATCCACCAATCCTGACGTCAATACGATGAACGGGCGCGTGTGGCCGTAAGTGTAGGCGTTCGGCAGCGGATCGAGTGTGACATACATTTCCGGTTCTTCGACGCCCAGGATTTTGCAGCCCCAGTTCAGCGAACGATGCAAACGTGGAAATTGTCGCGCTGTCACGCGGACATTGGACGCCGTGTTTTCCAGATAAAAAATGCGCTCAAGCCCGTATTCCATAATCTTGGCGATGACCTTGTCCAGGCCGGGTACGGATTTGAGCGCGTCAGTGGCTGTCGCGTCCCAAGGATGTTGAAACTCTTTCGCGTCAATGTGAGGAAACGTTTTCAACCGTTTCTTTTTCGGTTCGCCCATCATTCACCTCCGGCGAGAAGGTAACACGAGCGAGGCGCTGCCGGGTAGCTTTACGCCGATTGGCCGGAGCGTTTTTCCACTCCCAGAAAATCCGAATCGAATCCGCCGGATTGACGCGGTGAACTGATGACTCGCAGCGGCGGCGGCGAATCGGGCGAAGGGGGCAACAACACTTCGGTGCTGGGTGGAATCAGCACTTCGGTTGACGTGTGCAGCATTTCGTCGCTGGCCGCCGGAACCAGATGAATCGAATCTTTGCGGCTGTCGGATTCTTTCAATCGGAAATCGAAAATATCCGGGCGATTGAAATGGCCGGTCACATCCAAAACCATGCTTTCTTCACGAATGCGTTCCAGGTTGATGCGGGCCAGAATGATGACTTCGGAACCGAAAGCCGGCCCCGCGACATACTGTCCATCGGGGCCGATGACCGCGCTGCCGCCGTTCAGTATCAATTCGTTGTCTTCGCCGTTTTCGTCGTCGGCCAGTTCCAGTTCGGCGGGCAAATCGCTGCGGCGCATGATGCTTCCGGCGGCAACGACGAAACAGCGGCCTTCAAAGGCGTAATGGCGGCTGGCGATCTGATGCATTTCCTTGACCGAAGGCCACAACGCAACGTGAATGTCTTCGCCCCCGATGTGCAGCGCCTGTCGCGCGTGCGGCATCCAATGTTCCCAGCAAATCAATCCGCCGATTTTTCCCACAGGAGTTTCGACGGTTTTCAATCCGCGTCCATCGCCTGCGCCCCAGATCAACCGTTCGTTGAAGGTCGGAACCAGTTTGCGATGCACGTTCAGCAATTCCCCTGTTGGGCCAAAAGTCAAAATCGAATTGTAGATGGTTCCGCGTCCTGCGCCGGTGTTGACTCTTTCATGAACGCCCATGACCAGCGTCAGGTTGTGACGCCGCGCGGCTTCGCCCAACTCTTCTGTGACCGGCCCCGGCACGACGACGCTGTTGTCCATCAATTGCGAATACAGCCGCTTCATCGGCGGATGATCCCAGCGCGCGACATCCCGGCAAGTGTCCAACCACGCCGGATAACCCGGCAACCAGGATTCGGGAAAGACTACTAACTGGGAGCGGCGTCGGGCTGCTTCGGCGATCAATTCCACCGCGCGAGCCAGACTGCGTTCCAGGTTCATGTAAATCGGCGCCGCTTGGACGGCGGCGACTACGACGATTGATTGAGGCATATTGGTTCCTCGCCTTCTGCTTGATTGGACGGTGTCGAATCCCGTATGAAGCAATGGCTTCAGACACGTCGCGGAGTTAAGGGGTCACGGATTCCGTATTTTCAGGGAAAAAGGATGCTGGCCGGATAAGGGATTAGTTCTTGTTTGCCAGCGGGGTCAGATGCATTCGGGGAGCGGGGCGTGCCAATGAATACCATCCCACTCTAATTTTCGCAAGAATTAAATTGCCGGACGGTTTGCCGATGCCGAAGCCCTTCGGCTAGACTGCGCGCCTTCTCAACACCGCTGATTCAATCACTCAAAGGAGAACCATCGCAGTGAGCGTCAAATCGGATCGCTGGATTTTGCAGATGTGCCGCGAGCGTCAAATGATTACCCCGTTTGAAGAAGGCCTGGTGCGCGAAGTCGAAGGTCGTCGCATCATTTCCGCCGGGCTGTCGAGTTATGGGTACGATTTGCGGCTGGCGGCGGACGGCTTTCGTGTGTTTTCGCCGATTGCCAGCGCCGAAATTGATCCAAAGAATTTCGACGAAAATTCGTTGATCGAAGCGCCTTTGCGAACCGCCGAAGACGGTTCCTTGTTCTGGTTACTGCCTCCGCATTCGTATGCGCTGGGCGCGACGGTCGAAACGTTCAACATGCCGCGCAATGTGATTGGCATCTGCCTGGGCAAATCCACTTATGCGCGCAGCGGGTTGATCGTCAACACCACGCCGCTCGAACCCGGCTGGCGAGGCCGTCTGGTGCTGGAATTTTCCAACTCCGCCGATTTGCCGATTCGCATTTACGCCAACGAAGGCATTGCGCAAGTCACCTTTTTTGAATCCGACGAAGATTGCGAAGTCACGTACGCCGACCGCGCAGGGAAGTATCAGAATCAGGTCGGGCTGGTTACTCCTCGACTTTAAGAGCATTTCCCATCCACGAAGTTCACGAAGAAACACGAAAGAGACAAAAACCTTTGTGCTCCTTCGTGTGCTTCGTGGGCAAAAAAATGGCAATGCTTTAAGTCTTTGTCATCGCCGCCAATTCCCGTTTGAGCAATTTGCCAGTTGGGCCTTTGGGGATTTCAGAACGAAATTCGATGGTCTTGGGACATTTGAAATCGGCCAGATGCGCGCGGCAAAAAGCGATCAATTCGGCTTCGGTTGCTGAAGCTCCCTCGCGCAAGACCACGAACGCCTTCACTTCTTCGCCATAAAGTTTGTCCGCAACGCCAATCGTCGCCGCGTCCTGCACCGCCGGATGCTGGTAAAGCACTTCGTCAATTTCGCGCGGATAAATGTTTTCGCCGCCGCGAATAATCATGTCGGATTTGCGATCCACGATGAACAAAAAGCCATCGGCGTCGCGGTAACCGACATCGCCCGTGTGAAACCAACCGGAACGAAACGCCTTCGCTGTCGCTTCGGGATTTTTGAAATACCCTTTGAGCAAGTTTTCACCGCGCAGCACAATTTCGCCGACTTCGCCCACGCCAAGCTCTCGATCGTTGTCGTCGAAGATTTTCAGTTCGCAGCCAATCGGCAATCCGCATGAACCTGGACGGCGATTTTCGTTCGGCGGATTGAACGTCGCGCGGCAGGTGCTTTCCGACAACCCGTAACCTTCGATCACCAGACAATTGAATCGTTGCTCGAATTGACGCATCACTTCCGCCGGAACCGGAGCCGAACCGCACAGCGCAAATCGCAGCCTCGAAATGTCCAACTCTTCCGGGACGCCGTTGGGGTAAGTTTGTGACAACATCGCCAGCATCGTCGCCACTGAACCGAACGAAGTCACCTGATAATCGGAAATGATCTGCCAATGACGGCTGGCCGAAAATTTCGGCGCGACCACCATCGAAGCTGCGGCATAAAGCGGCGTCACCGTCGTGACGATGATGCCGTTGACATGAAACAGCGGCATGACGCACAACAACCGGTCGGCTTCGTTGAAGCCCAGCCAGTCGGTGATTTGCCGAGCGTTGGCCAGAATGTTGCGATGTGTCAGCAAGACGCCTTTGGGTTTTCCGGTCGTGCCGGAGGTGTAAATGATGATGGCTTCGTCGTCGGCGCTGAGCGCAACTTCGGCAAGCTGGTCGGATTGCAAAGCTGCCGCAGTGCCAAAATGAATCGAGCTTTCCGTTTCGGCGTCTGTGGTGAGAACGTGCCGTAAGTGCGGAAGCTCCGCGCGAATCGGCGTCAGGTGTTTCAGGAACTCCTGTTCGGTAATCAGCGCAACGGCTTCGGAATTGTCGAGCACGAACGCCAGTTCTTCGCTTTTCAGATGCGAATTGACCGGCCCAGCAACGGCGCCGATTTTCCAGCAGGCGAAATAGGCGATTACGTATTCCGGCGAATTGGTCATCAGCAAGCTGACCTTGTCGCCTTTGCCGACGCCCAAATTGAGCAACAGATTGGCCGCACGATTTACCGCCGCGTTGAATTCGGCATAACTCCATCGGCGATCATCCGCCGCGGACACCAACCAGGTTTTGTGAGGCATTGCCACCGCGCGTGTTTCCAGAAGTTCACGAAGATTTTTAATTGCCATAGTTTTAGAGATTGCCAGTCGCTGATGGTTTTCTGTTAAACTGCCGTTGCCACCCCAGACCAAAATCTGAGGGAAGGTGTCTATGGAAATCAATCCTGAAATCAACGAACTGAAAGTTATGGTTCACGAGCATCAAGCAAAAATTACGACTCTCGAAGCCTTGCTTATCAAGCTCGAAGAAAACCAGAAATCCTCTGTCCGCCAAACGGTGTGGCAATTGATCGGCGTTGTGGCCTCGACCTGCCTGATTATCATCAGCGTTCTTTCGCCTCGCATCGAAGCAATCGAGAAGAACACCAATCAACGCTTTGAGGCGATGGAAAAGCGCATTGATCAATCCGAACGAAACATGGATAGACGTTTTGAAGATTTCAAAAAGGATCAGGACAAACGGTTTGAAGACTTCAAGCAGGAAATACGCAGCCTGCTGAAAAAATAACCCAGCGACCCAACGAAGCAATCAAGCTTTCACGGCAGCGGATTCAGCGCAACAAGCCAAAAAACACAAAACACACCACCGCGCCGACCACGGCCATCGAAAGTCCCCAACCCAGCATTTTGTGAAACAGCCGTGTGCGATTTTCGCCATCGGCGGCATTGGCGATGCACAGTGCGCCGAGCGTCGAAAGCGGCGACACGTCCACCAGATGCGAACCGACGTTGATCGAATAGGCAATGGCCAGCGGATCGCCTCCGCCAAGTTTTTCGATCAGGCTGGGAATGGCGGGCAAAAACGTCGGCAACACGACGCCGGTCGAACTGCTGTAGACCGAAACCAGTCCGGTGATGAACGCAATGACGCCAGTGATCGAACGCTGGCTGGCCAGTTTTGCCAACAGCGACGTAAACAAATCCATGCCGCCGGTTTTTTCCAGCATCGCCACCAACACCGTCACGCCGCACACCATCAAAATCGTGTTCCAGGGAATGGCTTTGACGGCGGTTTCTTCGTCGGCGGAACGCGTCAGCGCCAACACGCCCGCGCCAATGAATGCTCCGATGGTGACATCAATTCTGAATCCGATGACGCTGATGACCAGCCCGGCCACCACGGCCAACGTCAGTTTTTGCTTGCCGTCAAACGGGTCAATGCGGTTGATGGCCGTCGCCGGATTGTCAGCAGCGGCTGAATCCACGCTGGGTTTTCGGAATAGTTTCCATCCGCCCAGGGCGAAATACCCGGCAAAAGCGACGACGGATTGCGCCAGCAATGTGTTGTAAAAGTTTGGCCACGCCGCATCGGGCATGCCGGCTTTGGCCATCAATCCGTTGGCGATGATGCCGCCGGTGGCAAACGGCGACAGCGAACCCGCGCCCGCGCCGTTGCAAATCATGATCGCCATTAAAAACGCCGAAATGTGCGCGCGTCCGGCGACGGCCATTGCCACCGGAGCCAGCAACGCCGTGGCGGCAATGTTGCCCGGCCCGACACCGGAAACCGCCAACGCCAACACGAAAAAGATGATCGGGATCAATCCGCGATTGCCGCGCGCCAGTTTGATCGCCCGCTGCGCCACTTTGTCCAGCGTGCCGTTGGTTTGCGCCTGGGCGAACAACAACGTCACGCCCACCAGAGTCAAAAACAGGCCGGAAGGAAATCCGCCGACGACTTCCGAAAGCGTCATGCCTTTCAGCAGCACGCCCAGAATAAAGGCGAACGCAATGGCCAACAGCCCGGCGTTCAATCGCGTAAAACAGCTAATCAAAATGGCAATCAACAACGCTGCCAACGAAAGCAAAGGTAAATTCATTCGGTCTTCCTTAGAGTCTTGTGATTGGCGCGGACGGTATTCGGCTTCCGCCGGGTTTTCAAGTCCGTCGTCAAATTCATCAACCACGCGTTGCCAACGTTTGCAAAACATAGGCAATCCCGGCGGCTTATGTTAAAAGGCTGCTGAGGATGATCTGCCATGACCGATGCTACGAATTCCCGCCGTTTCGCCGTCGCGCTCTCGTTTCCGGGAGAACATCGCCGGTTTGTCAAAAACGTCGCCCATCGTTTGGTTGAAGTGTTGGGCGAACACAGCGTCTTTTACGACGAATGGTACGAAGCCGAACTTGTCGGCCTGGATGGCGATTTGAAACTCCGCCGGTATTACCGCGAAGAAAGCCTGATGGTCGTTCCGTTCTTTTCCGAACACTATGCGAAGGATTGGTGCCAAATCGAATGGAGTTCCATTCGGGCGATGCTGAAAGATCGGCGCAAGGAAGATGCCGTCGTTCCGGTTCAATTGGATGGAACACGAGTTCCGGGCTGGGAAGAAATAGATTTCGCCATTCGCAAAAAGAAACGCAACGCCAACGAAATCGCCGACTTGATTATCGCGGCTTACCGGATTCGCTTCCCGGTGTCTTCGGCATCGCCTGACCCAGCAAAGATCGTTCCCGCCGACATTCCCACCACCAATCAATCCACTCAGTCCGCCCAGCGCGAACATGAACTGGCGTTTCTGGACGGATTGGACGACGAACGTCGTCGCCAGCTTTACACAGGCATGAGCAGCCGGTCGGAACAGCAGTTCCGTTTTTACAGAGACCGGCGCATGCCTGCCGGATTGTTGCCGGTCGGCAAAGACGGTTCGTTACAACCCCAAAAGCAGGATTTCCCCGATGCCGCCGAAGCCATGTTGACCGTCAAACGCGCGGCGCTGTTGGGCGAACCCGGTGGCGGAAAGAGCACGGCGATTTGGAAGTTGGCGATGGAAATGGCCGAAACCGCTCGGCAAAACCCGCAACCGCCGATTCCGCTGGTCGTGCCGTTGCGCGAATGGACGCTGCCCCGTCAACCGCTGCGGGATTTCATCGCTTCGCAAATCGGCAAGTTGGAACCGCATCTGGATTCCTTGCTGCAATCGCACCGAGCCGCGTTGTTGCTGGACGGGTTGAACGAATTGCCCGTGGATCAACGTCGGGAAAAAGACGGAACGGGCGGCAAATACGATCAGGTCTGTCGCTTCATCAAAGAGCATCCGGCGTTGATGGCCATCGTTTCCTGTCGCAAAGAAGATTACCCGCCGGAACTCGGTTTCGATTGCATCAACATCAGCCCGCTCGACCCGCTTCGCATTCGCCAGTTTGTCGAAAATTACCTGCTTCACGAAGCCGGACAACCGGAACTGGCCGAACCCTTGTTTTGGAAACTCGCTCCGCCAAAGGCTCAGCAAACGCTGGCTGAGTTTTTGAAAAAGTTCGGCGGCAAACTGCCCGAAGCCGAGCAAGTTTTCTGGCTGAACACGGAATTGCCGAAAGGACTTCGCTGGGGTTGGTACGAAGAAGACAATTGGTACTGGGAAAGCTGGATTGGCCAACGCGACGATTCAGCGGGATTGATGAAACTGGCCAGCAATCCGTTTATGTTGAATATGCTGATCGGCAATTTCGTCGCCAACGAAGGCGAGTTGCCGAAAAACCGCGGCGAATTGTTCAAGAACTTTGTCCAAATCCGGCTCGACCGCGAACTGGAAGACGAACGCATTCTGCCAACTAAAATGGAGCCGTTGAAAGACGCTCTGGCGCAACTGGCGTTTGAAATGCAAAGCAGGCCGGGTGACAAAGAATATGGCGGCGCGGCAACCGTTTTGTCCAAATCCGAAGCCGCCAAAGTCTTGGGCGAAAACCATCAGCAGTTGTTTAAGCTGGCCAGCGGCGCGGGGTTGTTGAACACCGACGATCCCGTGCGGTTCACGCATCAATTGTTACAGGAATACTTTGCCGCGCGGCATCTGGCGATCAGATTTGAGGCGCGTGATTTTAAGGCTTCACAACTCTGGCCTGACAAATGGTGGGAACGAACCAATTGGGAAGTGGCCGCCGTTCTGTTCGCCGGTTTGTACAGCAATGATTGCACCGCCGCCATTGAATGGATTGCCGAAGCCAACCCCGAAGTCGCTGCGCAATGTCTGGATCGTAGCGGAGTCGGCCATACGCTGAACCACGCCACGCGCCAACGATTGACCAAAGAATGGTTTGATCGGATGAAGGATTTGAAACGCGAAACTGAACCGCAAGCTCGCGCCGCAATCGGGCGAGCGTTGGCAATTGCCCGTTGGGACAATCGCAAAGGCGTCGGCGTTGCCGAAATCAACGGCGTGAAGCTGCCCGACATTGAATGGATCAAAATTCCCGAAGGCGAGTTTCAGTATGGCGATGCAAAAGCTGAACGTGCAGCCAAACCGCAAAAACTCTGGCTGCCGGAATTTTGGATCAGCCGTTATCCGATCACTTACAGCCAGTTTCAAACCTTTCTGGACGATCCCGAAGGTTTCAACAACCCACGCTGGTTTGAAGGTTTGGCTGCCGACGAAAAAGACCGCCAGATGCGGGAGCAGTCTTTCAAATTCGCCAACCATCCGCGCGATTCTGTGAACTGGTATCAGGCGGTGGCGTTTTGTCGCTGGTTGTCGTGGCGATTCAATGTCCGACAAGCTGCCAGCTTGTCGGGGTCTCCGCAGGCAAAACAATCGGCTGACAAACAAGACTCGACAAGCTGGCAGCTTGTCGGACAAACGGAAATTCGATTGCCCACCGAATTTGAATGGGAAAAAGCCGCGCGCGGCACGGATGGCAGGCTTTATCCGTACAAAGGCGAATTCGATCCGAAGAAATCCAATGTGAATGCAACCGGCATCGGCCAAACCAACGCGGTAGGAATCTTCCCGAATGGAGCTTCGCCTTACGGTGTGGAAGAAATGAGCGGCAACGTTTGGGAATGGTGTTTGAGCAATTACAGCGATCCGAAGCAAAACGCGAACGAAGAGAATCTGCGAACGAAAAAAAACCGCGTCCTGCGGGGCGGCTCGTGGCTCCTCAATCAATTGAACGCGCGCGCCGTCTTTCGTTACTACGATCTTCCGGCCGACCGCGACAGCCATATTCGGTTTTCGGGTGTTGTGTGGTCGTCCCCCTTCTCTCTGATCACTGTCCTGGGACGGTGCGCGTAGCGATAGCGGAGCGCACGCGCGTAGCGCGAGTCCCCACAAGCGCCGTCAGGCGCTTCCCAAACGCCGAAGGCACCCCTTTAGCGCCGCAGGCGCTCGAATTTATTTGTAACTACTCAGCCGGGTACGCATGCCTTCCAGGCTACGAAGGCTTGTCCGTTCAAGCTTTTCTTTTCCGACAGGTTTTTCGCAGAGAGCCTGCTGGCCGGAGGCGCTGCGTACCCAGGGCTGAGCTATAATCGCGCCGAGGTGAATTTTATGAATGGAACAATCACTTTAGAACAGGCTGAGTTACTCATTGCCCAGTTATCGCCGCAAGAACAACTGCGTTTAGTCGCAGGCATCAGCGAGCGGTTGAGCAAGCTTGATTTGATCGCGCCGGAGAGAATGCCTGAAAATCCGGTCAAGCCTAAATCAAAAGGCAGAGACGCTTTACAGCGGATGGTGGAAGTATCGGAAGAGATGAGGCTGTATGACGAATAAGCCGGTGATTGCACTCTGCGACGCTTGCGTGCTGTATTCAATTACGTTGGCTGATTTGCTGACCTCGCTGGGCCAAGCGGGCATTTTCCAACCGCGATGGACACACGAAATTCACGAAGAATGGATTCGCAACGTTCTGGAGAATCGCAGGGAAAGCGGTTTGATAACGCGCGAAAAATTGGAAATTCGCAGAGACGCAATGACCGAGGCGGTCGAAAATTCGCTGGTTGAAGATTACGAAAGCCTGATTCCTTCTCTCACGTTACCCGATGCCGATGACCGTCACGTGCTGGCAGCAGCTATCAAAGCTGGCGCTGATCTGATTCTGACGACCAACCTGAAAGACTTTCCGCCGCAGACGCTCTCTGACTGGAACCTGACAGCCAAACACCCGGATGATTTCACGGCAGAATTGCTGGACACCGATCAGGAAATCGTCATTGCGGTTGTCAAAGAAATGAGAGCGCGGCGAAAACGACCTCCCATCAACGCCGAAGATTTTCTGGCGCAATTAAAACGGCAAGGATTGAAGAACTTTACTGACCAACTGAAACGCCTCGGCGCAGAAATTTGAATCCCAGTGAAAATCACCGACATCAAAGCCATCACCGTCACCGCCCCGCTGGAAGCTCCGTTGCGTCACGGCAACGGCTGTCACTGGGGACGCTTTGTCCGCACCATTGTCGAAGTCGTCACCGACGAAGGCATCACCGGTTTGGGCGAAATGGGTGGCGGAGGCGAATCTGCCGAAGCGACCTTTCGCGCGATGAAAAGTTATTTGCTTGGCCACGATCCGGCGCGATTGGAAGAAATGCGCTTTCTGATCGCCAACCCGACGGCTTCGCTGTACAACAATCGCACGCAGATTCTGGCCGCGCTGGAATTTGCCTGTTTGGACATCCTGGGCCAGAAATGGGGCGTGCCGGTGAGCGAAATTCTGGGCGGCCGGTTGCAGGATCGCGTGCCGTTCGCTTCTTACCTGTTCTTCCGTTATCCGAATCCAAAAGACGGTTCCGGCGAAGTCCGCACGGTTGACCAACTCGTGGCCAACGCCCGCGAATTGAAAGCGCAGTACGGCTTTACGTCTCACAAACTGAAAGGCGGCGTGTTTCACCCCGATTACGAATTGGAATGTTACCGAGCCGTCGCCGAAAGTTTGAAAGGCGACCGGTTTCGGTATGACTGCAACGGCGTGATGTCCACCGAACAAGCCATTCGATTTGGCCAGGCCATCGAAGACCTCAACAACGATTATCTGGAAGACCCCGTGTACGGGCTGCACGGCATGCGTCGCGTGCGCGAAAAAGTGCGGATGCCGCTTTCGACCAACACGGTCGTCGTCAACTTTGAACAACTGGCCGCGAACATTCTGAACACGGCGGTGGATGTGATCTTGCTGGACACGACGTTTTGGGGAGGCATTCGACCTTGCGTCAAAGCGGCTGGCATTTGCGAAACCTTCCAGTTGGGTGTGGCCGTGCATTCATCGGGCGAACTGGGCATTCAACTGGCGACGATGCTGCATCTGGGCGCGGTGATTCCCAATCTGAGCTTTGCGGCGGACGCGCATTATCACCATTTGACTGATGACATCATCGTTGGCGGCAAAATGAACTACGAAAACGGTTCAATCGCCGTGCCGACTGCGCCGGGTTTGGGCGTGCGGCTTGACCGCGACAAGCTGGCGGAATACAGCGAACTTTATAAACGGCTGGGCGGGTATCCTTACGATCAAGACCCATTGCGTCCGGGCTGGACACCGACGATTCCCAACAATCGCTGGGCAGATCCGAACGATGATCGGCGACCGGACAACATTCGTTTTTGATAGGCCAGTTATTGAGGCGAGCTTTGGGAAACGGCCAGCGCCAGATACGAATCGCCTTGTTGCAACATCAGGCCGGATTCGACAAAGCCGCCCAGCGTGCGGCGAATGTCTTCCGCATCCGTTGGCCAGCCGGAATGCTTGCTCCAGGCATCGGCGAGTTGCCGCAACGAACTGACCTGATCGCAAGCCAGATACAAAAACTTCTCTTTGCCCTCCAAAACCGTCAACCGCCGTTTGGCCGCTGGCCGCGAATCCCACAGCAACAGCCGATCTCCTTTTTCAATCTGGAACAGCTCACTGGTGGGATAACACTGCTGCCAGCGAGCGACTTCTTCGGAAAGCGGTCGAACGTAGCTTTCCACATCACGCGGCTGGGCGTATTCAAACGTGAAGTAATACGCCAGATTGGCGAGGGCTTCCGGCGGCAGCGGGTAAACGTAGTTGTAAGCCGGAAATGGTTTCAGGTCTTTGAAACCAAGCTCTTCGTATTGGTTGAAATTCGGGCTGAAACGATCCAGCCGCATACTCAGCGCGTAATTCGGCGGCTGCAAATGCGACAGCAGCGGCAGCATCCGTGCCAGCCGGAAATACTCTTCGGGCGATTCGCCGGGAAATCCCCACAGAATGTTCCATTCGGGCGTGATGCCGATTTCCTTGCACCACTTCAGCAGTTGAATGTTTTGCAGCGCCTTGACGCCTTTGCGCATGAGTTGCAGCACTTCATCGCTCAGGCTTTCGATGCCGGGTTGAATGATCGTCACGCCGGCGGCGCGCAACTGGCGAAGCTGGTCTTTTTTCAAATTGGCTTTGACCTCGAAAAACAAATCCAGCCCCAGTTTGCGTTCGGCCAGTTGCGGCAACAGGTCTTTGAAATAGGCCAGATTCAAAATGTTATCCACGACGTAAATCGGATAGCCCGGATATTTCGCCGTGACCGTGGCGAATTCGTCCAGCGCGCGTTCGGCGGATTTGGCGCGAAAAGCCATCGTTTCGCCATTCAAGCCACAAAACGTGCAGTGATGTTTTGCGCCCCACCAGCAACCGCGAGCCGTTTCCAGCAACAGGTTCGGTTCCAGCGTTTCGTGAAACGACGTGGCGCGCAATTGAGCGAAGTAATCGTCGTAATCGGGGTAAGGAAGCGCGTCCAGGTTTTCAACCGCCGCCGCTTGGCCGTTGGCTGGATTTTCGTGCTGCGTAAAGACGCTTGGCAGATTGGCGAGAGATTCATGATTCAACACGCGCCGCACCAGTTCGGGGAACGCCAGATCGGCTTCGCCGGAAACGACCGCGTCCACAAAAGGAAACTGGCGAATGACTTCACGTCCCATTGCGCCTTCGCAATTGGCTCCGCCAAAAACGATGGTCAATTCGGGGCAACGCGCTTTCAATCGTTTGGCCAACGAGAGCGACGCGATTTGTTGCAGAAAGATGCTGGTGAAGCCGACGACTTTCGGGCGACAGGCGAGGATCGTCGTCAAGCATTCGTCCAAAAAAGCTTCGACGTGATTTCGCGTGTCGAGAATTTCAATGATGAAGGAGTCAGAAAACCGCTCTTCGTGCCAGACGTGGTTTTTGTCGCGGGCGCGGTCGCGCAAAATGTCTTCGACGTAATTGGCGACGCTTTCGTCGGTGTGATGGTGAAACAGCGAATCGGAAAAAATCCATTCGCCGACCAGATCGGTCGTGTTCGTTCCGTAACTGATTTGCGAATACAACCGTTCGCCGATGCGTTCGGCAAAATCGAAGGTGAAGTAAAAGGTTCGCGCCGAAACGCCGTCGCGGGAGAGCGCGGCTTTCATCAACCCCAGCCCGATGGATGGCAAGCGCAACGGACCGAACGGCATGCTCACCAACACCACATCAGCGTTTGTCTGCATCGGCGTCCTTTCAAGTGGGAAAAACTAAACCAGAGCAAGCAATATTGAGACGTTTTTTTCTCGACAGGATTGGCAAGATTTTTGGACAGGATGTACAGGAACAGCAATGCTGAAAACCGCTCGATTGAATTTCAATCCTGTTCATCCTGAAAAAATCCGGTCAATCCTGTTTCCAGGTTTCTGGCTTTGAGTTAGGTTTATGCTAGCGCTTGGCGAATGAGGCGACCGTGAACATCCGTCAGGCGGAATTCGCGTCCCTGGAAACGATACGTCAGTCGTTCGTGATCGAAACCGAGTTGATTGAGCAGCGTCGCGTGCAGGTCGTGAACGTGTGTGCCGCCTTCGACGACGCCGAACCCGAGTTCGTCGGTTGCGCCGTGAATGTACCCGGCTTTGAAGCCGCCGCCCGCAACCCAGATCGTAAATCCGTCAATGTGATGATCGCGCCCGGTGGTTTCGCGGACTTCGCCCAACGGCGTGCGGCCAAATTCGCCGCCCCAGATGACGATGGTGTCTTCCAACAATCCGCGCTGTTTCAGATCAATCACCAACGCGGCGCTGGCCTGATCCACTTCGCGGCAGCGGGCTTCGATGTCGCCGTCCAGATTGTTGCCGCGTTCGCCGTGATGATCCCAGTCGGTGTGATACAACTGCACGAAACGCACGCCGCGTTCAATCATTCGTCGCGCCAGCAGCGCATTGGCGGCAAAGCCGGAATCGTCCGGCTTCACGCCGTACAACTCCAAAGTCGCCGCCGATTCCTGGCTCAAATCCATCAATTCCGGCGCGCTGGTTTGCATGCGAAAGGCCATTTCGTAGGCATTCAATCGCGTCAGAATTTCCGGGTCGCCGGTTTTTTCGTGCCGCGCTTTGTTCAGCGCGCCAACCGTGTCGTAAAAATCTCGCTCCTGTTCGCGTGACAATCCTTCGGGGCTGCGCAAATTCAAAATGGCATCGCCGCTGCTGCGAAACGGCACGCCTTGAAACGAAGTCGGCAAAAAGCCGCTGCTCCACAAACTGGCTCCGGCGCGCGGGCCGCGCCGTCCGCTTTGCAAGACGACAAAGCCCGGCAAATTCTGCGATTCGCTGCCCAGTCCGTATGTCACCCAAGCGCCGAACGCCGGACGTCCGGGAATCTGAAAGCCTGTGTTCATAAACAGCTTCGCCGGGCCGTGGTTGAACACATCCGTGGACATGCCGCGCAACCAGCACACTTCGTCCACAATCTGGCGATGATGCGGCAACAATTCGCTGAGCGTCATTCCTGATTGGCCGTACTGCGCAAATTTGCGTTTGGTTCCGAGCAAGGTTTCGTTGCCTTTCAAAAAGGCGAAACGTTTGCCTTTCATCAAACTCGGCGGCGGCGGTTGTCCCGTCAATTCGCGCAGCTTCGGTTTGTCGGAAAACAATTCCAGTTGCGACGGCGCGCCCGCCATAAACAGATAAATCACGCGTTTGGCTTTGGCGGGCAGCGGCGGTTTGCGCGCAGCCATAGGGTTGGTCGGATCAATCTGTGGACGTTGCGGCGCGGCGTTCACGCCATCGCGCGCCAGCAAGCAGTTCAGCGCAATGGCGCCCAATCCAACTGCGCATTGCCCGAAAAAGTGGCGGCGCGTGACATCTTGCAATTCGGTTGACGTTGGAGGATTCATTGTTCGTCCTGTCGCGTAAGTCCTGGTTACGTTTTCGAGCTTCGTTTCCGGTCTAAATCAGAGCAAGCAACATGAGAAGTTCTTTTTCGACAGGATTGGCAAGATTTTGAGCAGGATTTACAAGAGCATCAATCCTGTAAATCCTGGAGAAAATCGTGTTAATCCTGTTTCAAAGTTTCCTGCTTTGAATTAGCGATAATCGTCAGGGATACAGCAAATATCGTTGGCGGCGTTCGGCAAAGTCTTTTTCTCCGGTTTGCCACGAAGCGGCGATTGCTTCCAGCGAAACGCCGCTTTCGATTTGTTCACGGAGCATGTTCGTCCCGGTAATCACGTCGAATGGCAAACGGTCGAACACATATTCATACGGCGGCGATTGCCATTTGAAACCGTCAGGATACAGATCGTGCATGGCTTTGATGACGGCGACACCCGCGATGACAGGTTTGAACGCTTCGCGGTCGGTGACGTGAAGCTGCACACCGTGACAAAGCTGGGCAGCGTGTTTTTGAAACGTCGGTTTGAAACTGTGCGGGCGAAAATGAACGCCGGGCAATTGATGGTTGTTCAGATGTTCAGCCAGTTCATAAGCGTCGGCGTAGGGCGCTCCGATGATTTCAAACGGGCGCGTCGTGCCGCGGCCTTCGCTGAATTTCACGCCTTCGATCATGACCGTGCCCGGATACACCACCGCCGAATCCAGCGTGGGAATGTTAGGCGACGGCAGCACCCACCGAGCGTCTGTGTCGTCAAACCAGAATTCGCGCCGGTAATTTTCCATCGGAACGATTTCCAGGTCGCAACCGATGCCGAATTCTTCATTGAACATTCGCGCCAATTCGCCCACGGTCATGCCGTGGCGCATCGGAATTGGGAACATCCCGACAAAGGATTCGTGGCCGATTTCCAAGATGTTGCCTTCGATGCCGTTGCCATTGATCGGATTGGGGCGGTCGCAAACCAACATGCGTTTGCCGAGTTCGCGCGCCGATTGCATTGCCAGCGCCATCGTGTAAATGAAGGTGTAAACGCGCGTGCCGACATCCTGCACATCGAAGATCAGCACATCCACATCGCTGAGCATTTGCGGGGTCGGTTTGCGAACTTCGCCATAGAGCGAATACGCCATGACGCCGGTGCGCGGGTCGCGGAACCCTTCCCATTCGATCATGTTGTCCTGGGTTTCTCCGCGAATGCCGTGTTGCGGACCGAACAGCGCAGTCAGGTTGACGTCCGATTGCTGTTTCAGCAGGTCTGCCGAATGGCGAAAATCGTGGTCAATCGAAGCCGGATGACATATCAATCCCGTTCGCGCGCCTTGCAGCAAATGCGAACGGTCGCGAAGCAGGACTTCAATTCCAAGTGCGATTTTGTTCATTGGATGAAAATGGGAAACGGACGCTTGGCGCTTTTCTCATCGCAAGCAAGAGGATGGCACGCCAATCACTGAGCTTGCCGGATCAGAAACGCCAATCCTCCAAACACCACAACCATGGCGAGAATCAACAGCGCGATTCCGATGCCGATTGCCAGATAATTCTTTTCGACAAAACTGCGCGGCGGCTGGTCATCGGAGCTTTGTTCCTGCCGTTGAATTTCGCGCCAGCGTTCGCTCATCTTTTCGATGGACGCAGGATACGCTTCGCCGGAAGGCGTTGGCGAATTGTCTTGTTGTTTTTGGAATTCGTTCACGGCGAAGGGGAGTATCCGAGATGCGCTTGCAGACTGTCAACGCGGTTTTTCTTTTCCAGCGTCTGGCAATTTTGTGTTGAGTGTGGTTGATTTGGGCTGGTAATTCTGAGCGGCTGTGCCGAAACCGCAAAGTGGTTTTACGAGGGCACAGGATGAAGTGCACACAGGAGGTAAGGCCTTGCTGGATTTGAAGAATCGGCAGCAACAATGGGAAGCCATGGATCGCGCCAATTTACGATTGCTGCGCGAAATGACAATCGAAGAAAGCACCAAGACCTATCTTTCTCTTTGTCATTCGCTGGCTCCGTTTCTTGAAGAAAGCCGAAGCGTCTTTTTATCCGAGCGGGTTGCCTATTTGACTGAATTACAGGAGCGGCTGCGTAAATTCGGGGAATGGAGACGGAAACAGCATGGAACAGTTGCAAAACCAGCTTGAAAGCGTTTCCCAATTACAAACCTCTTTGCGAAGCGCAGGAATCTTATCGGTGGTGATTGGGGGAATTGCAGTTAGACCCTCGTGCGACTAAAGATGCCGACCTGAAAGTCCTGCTGACTCGCGAGCAAGCTCACCAATTGCTTGAAGCTCTTCCTGAACAGTACCAAGTGGAATCCTCCGATCCTGAAGGCGATTTACGACAATTTGGCTTCATCTTCACGCGCGATGACACTGGTGTTCGCATAGATTTGTTGTTAGCCGATCTCAGCTTTGATCGGCAGGCCATAGAGCGCGGACGAGAAATTGACGTGACAGGCGGAACCAAAATCGTCGTGTGTTCGCCGGAGGATTTGATCATTTACAAAATGATTTCTACCAGAGCGTACGACCACGAAGACGCCAGAAAGATCGTGGCCCGACAGGGGAAAAAACTCGACCACGATTACATCGAAGATTTACTCCAACAATTCGAGATTGCCTTGGACGATTCGACATTGGTCAAGGCATATCAACGAATGAAATCTACTATTGAATCAAGGAACTAATTTTACATGCCCAAATTGAGCGCATTTCCCAAAGCATTCATGGATGATTTGTGCGTGCATCGCACGATGTCTTTATTCGACTGGATTGATCTGGCCGCCACGTTGGACGTGGACGGCGTGGAGATGTATCCGGGATTTTTCGCCAGCTTCGAACCGGAGTACGTTGCCAAAGTAAAACAGCACGCTGAATCGAAGGGGCTGGAAATCCCTATGATGTGTTGTTCGCCGGATTTCACCCAACACGATGCGGCGGAACGCGAAAAGGAATTGGAAAAAGAACGATTCTGGATTGATCTGATCGCGCAACTCGGCGGTCGGTATTGCCGCGTGCTATCGGGGCAACGCCGCGAAGACGTTTCGCGCGAAGACGGCGTTCGATACACGGTCGAATGCATCAATGCGGTCATTCCGTACGCCGCAGAACGCAACATCGTTCTGAACATGGAAAATCATTACAAGGACGGTTACTGGAAGTTTCCCGAATTCGCCCAGCATCTGGATGTGTTTCTGGAGGTCATCAACCATCCGTTGTTGAAAGATTCGCCGTGGTTCGGCGTGAATTTCGATCCGTCGAATTCGATCATCTGCGGCGAAAACCCGCTGGATGTGCTGGCGGCGGTCAAACATCGCGTTGTCACGATGCACGCTTCGGATCGGTATCTGATCAGCGGCACGATTGAAGATTTGAAATCGCAGGATGGTTCGATGGGGTATGCCAAGAACCTCAAGCACGGCGTGATCGGCAAGGGCTTGAACGATTACGACAAGATTTTTTCCACGTTGAAAGCCGAAGGTTTCGATAGCTGGATTTCCATCGAAGACGGCGAAAACGGCATGGAAGAATTGCGCGAATCGGTCGCCTTTTTGCGTCGTAAGATGGCCGAGCATTTCGGCTAAATTTGAATGAAAAGCCTTGAAACAGGATGAGCATGATTTCTTCAGGATTTACAGGATAAGAACTCCGACTGAATCGTTCCTCCCCGTTAATCCTGAAAAAATCATGTCAATCCTGTTTTGATGCCTGTCTTACGCTGATCCGAAATCTTTACCTATGCGCCCTACAGTTTTTGTTACCAGGCAGCTTCCCCAGCCGGTGATGGCCCGGCTGGGCGAAGTGTGCGATTACCGCGTCGGCACGACGCAGGGCGAACTTTTGCGCGAAGCATTGCTTGCGGGTGTGCGCGATGCAGACGCGCTCGTCTGTTTGCTGACCGACACCATTGACCGCGAAATCATCGAAGCCGGATCGAAGCTGCGCGTGATTGCCAATGTTGCCGTCGGATATAACAACATTGATGTCGCGGCGGCTCATCAACGCGGGGTGTTCGTCACCAACACACCGGGCGTGCTGACCGAAGCGACAGCGGATTTGACCTGGGCATTGATTCTGGCGGTGACTCGCCGTGTGGTGGAAGCAGATGCATTCTTGCGTGCAGGCAAATTCACCGGCTGGGATTTCGACATGCTGCTGGGGTCAGGTCTGACGGGAAAAACGCTGGGCGTGGTTGGTTACGGCAGAATCGGCAGAGCCGTTGCGCGGCGAGCGACAGGATTTGGAATGGGAGTGATTTACTGCGGGCGCGACGACATTGCTTACCGCGACGATCCGCAACACAACACGCTGATGGTCACGCGCCAAACGGCAACCAGTCCGTTGACGCAAAGCGCGCGCATTGACGGATTGGCGGCGCGCCGTGTGACGTTCAATCAACTGTTGGAACATGCCGACATCATTTCGTTACACGTTCCGCTGGCGGCAGCGACCAAACATCTGATCAACGCGACGGCGTTCGACAAAATGAAACCGTCTGCTTATTTGATCAACACCGCGCGCGGCCCAGTTGTGGACGAAGCCGCACTGGTCATAGCGTTGCAACAGGGAAGAATCGCTGGCGCAGGATTGGATGTGTTTGAACATGAACCGGCGGTGACGGCTCCGCTGCTGGAAATGCCGAACGTTGTCTTGCTGCCGCACATTGGCAGCGCCACGCGCGAAACTCGAACGGCGATGGCGATGCTGGCGGTGGAAAACGCGATTGACGTGTTATCAGGTCGCAATCCCCGAAACCCCGTCGTGCAGTAAGCTGCCGAAAACTCAGTCGAGTTGTTTCACCAAGGCCTGCATCTGTTTGAATTCCGGTGTGCCCGCCGGACAAAGTTCAAACAACGCCATTTCCACTGAAGAAATTACTGCGCCTGCTCTGGCCATTTTGTTGATTGCCACTTCGCGGTTTCGCGGCAATCGGGTTGAAACGGCGTCGCTGAGCAAATGGACTCGATACCCGTTTTGCAACAGGTCGTGCGCCGTCTGGCTGACGCAAATGTGCGCTTCGATGCCGCACAAAATGACTTGTTCGGCGTGAAGCTCACGCAAGCGCTGATCAAAATTCCAAACTCCACAGGCGGAAAACGACAACTTTTCGATGGGTTCTGAACCTTCGGGCAGGTGGTCAGCGATTGACTTCACTGTTCGGCCAAGCCCTTTTGGATATTGTTCGGTGACGATGATCGGCAAGTTCAAAAGTTTCGCCGATTGAACCAGCAAGGCAATGCGCGCGGCGATTGATTCAAAATCGCCGATGATCTGGCGAAAAGCTTCCTGCATGTCAATCACGGCCAACGCCGCTCGCCGCCGATCAAGTAATGCCGGGTGTCTGGTAGCCATAAATTTTCTCCGTTAATTCGACAGTTGAGTTTGTTCGCTTCCTAGCGGTCGCGGAATTGATCCCATCAATTCTCGCGCTTGGCGCGCCAACGCCGTGTAAGCCAGCAGCACCAACGCAATCCAGAGCAAATCCGATAACAGCAGATGCACGATCTGCAACCAGATGGGCGCGTGCAACAACAGGTTGATCAATCCGGCGGCAAGTTGAATCAACACCAAGGCTATCAGCGAGGTTGAAAATCGTTTTGCCAGATTGCTCGTGCGCGTTGCGATGGCGGTGACGATCAACCAGGCGCTGACGGCCACAGCGATGAAAGGATGATAAAACCGCAATCGAATCAGCACATGCGAACCGGGGGATAAATCCTGTTTCAAGCCTTCGGCCAGCGAGGTCACGGGAAAAAGCGTGCCGCCCAAAGCGGTGATGGCTCCGCTGACACCTAAAATCAGCGTGCCAATTATGGCCAGCCACAACATCCAGTTCAGGTTTTTGCGGGAAGTTGGTTCCGGTTCTGGCTCAGTGGACGCCGTCCAAGCCGTCAATGTCAGACTCGCCACCAACAGAAAGGTGTTGATCAAATGTCCCGCCATCCACCACGCGCGCGCGATGGATTTGTTTTCGGCGACATATTCCAACAGCACCAATCCTGCGCCGACGGCGGCTTCCGTCAGCATGAAAAACATCGAAAGCCACGCGAATTTCCGAGCCGGATGCTGTTTGGTGAACAGACGAATGGCCCACACCAGCAAGACCACCGTCAGCAACAACGCCAGACCGCTGGTCAGCCGATGCGAAAATTCGATAAGCGTTTTGATTGAAGGCGTTCGGGGAATGATTTCACCATTGCACAAAGGCCAATGGCTGCCGCAACCTGCGCCCGAACTGCTGGCGCGAACATAAGCTCCCCATAAAATGACAAGCAGATTGAATGCCAGCACGCCCCAGGCGTACTTGGCAAAGCGTGTAAGTTTCATCTCAAGCCTCGAAAAAAGTTATGAAGAAATTTGACCGTACGCAGTATCTCAAAGTCCGCTTCGATGAACAAAATCGCCCCAAAAGAAATCGCCCCAAAAGAAATCGCCCCAAAAGAAATCGCCCCAAAAGAAATCGCCCCAAAAGAAATCGGGTGACCAGGATTTGACCCGATCACCCGAAGTTGCGGAATGAGTTGTTTCGCCAGTGGCAGAATTACCAAAGGAAAAAGGAATGATTACAGTTCTCGCGGGCTGGCGTATTGTTCATAACGGCGAAGCGGTTCCCATTCAGCGGAATATTCAAAGCGCATTTCAGGGCAACGCTCTTCCAATTTGACGATCTCGACGGCTTCGATGAACAAACGATCGAGATTTTCAATTGGGCTGCCGGTTTTCATACAGGCGGCAACGTGAGTGCGAATGACCTTGTCAACTTTGACCCGGATTCCAGGCGTAAGTTGGTTGATCATTTTCAGGGTTTGGTCGGATATTTTCATGATTTCTCTCCTGCTTGATTTTAAGAATTTGGGCTTAAGAAGATAATCATACACCGGATTATCTAGTTTGCAATTATTTCATGTCCCCTGCAACAAATTTTTCGGCAATTTCTGTTTTCAACAACCATCTCAAACTGAGAAAAATTGCGGCTGGAAGAAATTTCTTCCAGCCGCACAATGACTCCCTAATAATCAAATCCCCTGATTTCTAGTTTTTCGGCATGATCACAGTATCAATGACGTGAATGACACCGTTGGTGCAGGCAATATCAGTTTTGACGACGCTGGCATTGTCAATCATCACCTTGTCACCTTTGACTGTCACTTTTGCGGACGAACCCTGGACGGTCTTGGCGGATTTGATCTTCACAACGTCAGCCGCCATCACCTTGCCCGAAACTACGTGATACAGCAAAACCTTCTTCAAGGCTTCTTTGTCTTTCAGCAGGCCTTCCAGAGTAGCTTTAGGGATTTTCGCAAATGCTTCATCGGTCGGAGCGAAGACGGTAAACGGTCCAGCGCCTTTCAACGTTTCGACCAATCCGGCTTCTTTAACCGCCGTCACCAATGTGTTGAAGCTTCCAGCGCCAACCGCCGTATCAACAATGTCTTTGTCGGCATTCATGTTGGCCGACACGGGCATCACAGCCATCCCTGCGAACACAGCCAAAGACAGGAACAGAGCAGAAAACAAACCTTTCAATTTCACGAGACATTCTCCTTTTTCGTAATTGTTAATAGGTGCAATCGAACAACCTTGAATTTGAATTCCAGATCATTGATTGCATTACCTCCCTCTGTCTGAATCAAATTTCGACTCAAACGCTCTCCAACAGACGGGAAGAAAATAACCCTACGTCTATATTTTGTCAATGACTTTTATTTGGCAAGGCTGGTAATTTGAGCATAGTTGTAGTCCAAGAATGAGATAATCAGGACGAAATTTTGACAAATGATAGCAGGAAAGAGAGTTGACGTTGAAAATGCAGAGATGGAGTTAAGGCTTTGGCTGGAGAGTGAAAGTGTGATTTCGGAGAAAGGGAGCCTGAGAGCGACGAGAGCGACTCAGGCTCCAATAGTGTTTAGAATTTGAAAACGACGCCGATGGCGATATTCACGTTGTGCTGGCTTTTATCGAAAAACGGAGAAGTGAATTTCGGTTTGCCGGTAATGAAGTCCCGGACTTCTCCGCGAATGGCGAAGTTATTGATGATGTTGAAATCCACGCCTCCGCCATATTGAAACGCCCAGGTTGTGTTGGCCGTATCCCCTTGCACGGGTTGGCCAGTGGAAGTTTGCGCGTCGCCGGAATATCGTCCCATTCCCAATCCGGCGGCGATGAATGGCGAAAGTCCTCCGCTGGGAAAGAGCTTCAGTTTCAATCCTGGGGTGAAAAACAGCGACGAATAGCTGTTCGGCAGGACAATGTTCGTCGCGCGAATTTTGGTGCTTGGCGCTCCGGCGATCAGCAATTCGCCGTACAAATTGACGAGTTGCCCGTCCACGAACCGCCGACCGTAGGTGATTTCGTAAGACACCGCGCCATCAAAAGCGGTGCTGATGGATTGTGGGACGGAAATTCCCTTGTCCCCGGTTTTCAATCGCCCAATCAAAAACGAAAGCTCGCGTTCCTGAGCGAACGCAACTGTGACGCTGCCGAACAAAATAAACAGAACCGCCAATAAATTTCCTGCACGGATCAACTTCATAGTGGAATCCCTCCTTGATCGTTTCTGGAACGATCGGTTGATGTAGTTTGCAAAGGGGTAAAAGCTTTGACCGTTTGTGTCATCAAACTGCGGTCAATTATCATCAGCCCGCGTTCAATTACAAACTCGAAATCGTCTCATTTATCGCTGTCACAATGTCAAAAATTCGCGTTCTGCCTGATAGTCTGGCCAACAAAATCGCCGCTGGCGAAGTCGTCGAACGACCTGCGTCAATCGTCAAGGAATTGATCGAAAATTCGATTGACGCCGGAGCCAAAAGCATAGAAGTCGCCGTCGAATCCGGCGGGCGACGGTTGATTCGCATCAGCGACAACGGCGAAGGCATGTCGCGCGACGATGCGATTCTGGCATTTGAACGCCACGCCACCAGCAAGCTGAAAACCGCCGAAGATTTGGACGCGATTGTCACGCTCGGATTTCGCGGCGAAGCGCTGGCTTCGATTGCGTCGGTGGCGAAAGTTCGTTTGCGCACGCAAACCGCCAGCGATCTGGTCGGCAGCGAAATTGAAATCAGCGGCGGACGCATGCTCGATGTTCGTGATGTCGCCTTTACGCCTGGCGCGGAATTTGAAATCCGCGATTTGTTTTTCAATGTTCCGGCGCGGCGAAAATTCCTGAAATCCGAAGCGACCGAAAGTTTTCACATCGCCAATTTGGTGACGCATTACGCGCTGGCCAATCCGAACCTGTCGTTCAAGCTGCTGAACAACAACCGCGAAAGCATTCGCACCACGCCTGCCGCCGATTTGCGCGAACGCGCATATCAATTATTCGGCGGCGAATTCATCGCCAGCCTGATCGAAGTCGGCGGTGAAGCAGGCGAGATGCGCGTGCGCGGATTCGTGTCTTCGCCATCGGCCACGCGCACGACCAAAGACAGCCAATACTTTTTCATCAATGGACGTTACGTCCGCGACAAAGTCATCAGTCGCGCCTTGATCGAAGCTTATCGCGCGATGATTCCCGCAGGCGTGTATCCGTCGGCGATGCTGTTTGTCGAAATGCCGCCGCACGAAGTGGACGTCAACGTTCACCCGGCCAAAACCGAAGTCCGTTTTGTTCGCAGCACGATTGTTTACGATCTGATCCGCGATGCCGTGCGCTCGGCAATTGGCTCATCGAAAGCCGCTGTGACCTTGTTCGCCAAACCCGAACCGGCCCCTGCTTCTACCACAGCGGAAACATTTCGTTCGCACGTGTTTGGAGAAAAACCGCCCCAGATTTCGCGCGAAGAATTGCGCGAGGCGTTCAAAATTCAGGCTCCGCCGCCGATTCCGCAGCAATCGAAAATGGATTTGAGCGGCAGCGATGCCCCTATCATTGCCGCGCCTGGCGAAGAGCGCATTGATGCTGAAACTCCGATCATGGAAGAAACTCCGCCGCTCGCTGAAACGCCCAATTTCATCGAACCTGATCCGCTGCAACTATACGGCCATCGGCTGGGTTGTCTGGGAGCTAAAGCCGCCGAATCCAACTCTCAACTCAAACCAGCGCAAAGCCTGACGTTGATTGCCGACGAAGTGAATCCTTTGGGGCAGATGCACAACAGCTTCATCATCGCCACCGACCGGACCGGATTGCTGTTGATTGACCAGCATGTCGCGCACGAACGCATTCTGTTTGAACAGCACTGGAACGCTCTGCGACGAAAGAAAGTCGAAACGCAACGATTGCTGATTCCCGAAACGCTGGATTTGTCTCCGGCACAAGCTGCCGCCTTTGATCAATTATTGCCGGAACTGGAAGAAAACGGTTTTGAACTGGGTCGTTTGTCAGGCCGCACCGTCGCCATCAAAGCCATTCCGGCGATGCTCGGCGCTGGTGTCGCTCGCACGTTGTTGTTGGAATTGCTGGACGCGATCGAAGAAAACCGCCGAGGTTTGTCGCTGGACGAAATTCGCGCGGAAATCGCCGCCAGCCTGGCGTGCCGCGCGGCAATCAAAATCAATATGCCGTTGGCTCCGGAAAAAATGCGTTGGTTGATTGATGAGTTGATGAAGAAAGAAAACCCAGCAACCTGCCCGCATGGTCGCCCGATCATTTTGCGCATCACGGCGAAGGAAATCGAGAAGGGTTTTCAGCGAACGTAAGGAATCAGGTTCGCGGCACAAGTTCGGGATGATGCTTACTCAACCACGCCGTCACTTCTTTACGCAGCGTCTGGCAAAACTCCACCAACTCAGAGGCGTCTTGCGTTGTGGCAACACCAGCCCGGTCGTATTCGGCGATGTTGCGCTTGCGGCGGCAAGTGTCCAAGTAATCGGCATCGTCTTCCCACTTCGCGCCCAGAATCAACGGCAAGGCAGTAATGCTTCGGTAATGCTGCAAGGTCTTTTCCGGCCTGAAGCCAGAAGCGTGCAGAAGAATCGTGCAAAGCTTGAGCGCAGCGTTGTAAGCGATTCCGAAACGCCAGTCGGCAGAAATATCTCCTTCAGCATCCGCCAAATCGCGGGCGACAATCGCAAACAGATCGGAAATTTCCTGTGGGCTGGTTTGGTGCTTGCGCAACCAACCATTGTCAGCCCATTGCTGCAAGCTCATCTTCGTTTCCAATCACAAAAAGTTTCGGCGCGGCCAACACCGAACTGATGAAATGCTCGTGTTCTTTTTTTCGTCGTAAGAATTCTTCTTTTGTGAACACGTGCGGATTGAGTTCGCGTCCGATGCGTTTGGCCGTGCCGGACAACAGCTTCCCCAATTGCCGCAAACTCAAATTGCCAATCACAATCAGGTCAATGTCGCTTTCGGCTTTTTCAGTTCCAGCGGCGACTGACCCGAAAACAAAGGCCAATTCAATTTCAGAAGCGGTAAGCGCCTTGCGCAAAACCTCCACGACTCCATCTGTTTTCAAAACCAGATTGCGAATGTCCGGGTAAAGCGGATGATGCCGATTGGCTCGGTAATACGTGCGATTGCCGTCCGGCCACGATTCGACGACTCCCAAACTGGACAAGCGCCGCAATTCCTGCCGCACAGTCGCATCGGCCAATCCCGATTGCCGCTCGATTTCGCGCACATGCAATTCATTTTGGCCAACACCAAACAACAACCGAAAAATTTCCGCTTTCACCCGCGATGAAAGCAATTCTGTCAGCGTATTCATATTGCGAGCTTATACCACGCAATTGCGAGGTATTACCACTCAATCGTCAAAAACTACCCAATCGCCATCATGCTGCCGGACGTGCGGAAGTACATTACGCCTTGGGAAATCGCTGGCGTTGCCAGACACGGTTCTCCCAGATTGTTTTTGGCCAGGACTTCCAGCTTCGGCCCGGCTTTGAGGACGTACACCATGCCATCTTCGGTCGGGCAGTAAATTTTGCCGTCTGCTGCGACCAGCGAAGCCGAACACACCGCGTCGGGGCCAAGCCGCTCTTCAAACATTTTTTCGCCGGTTTTGAAATCGTAACAGCGCAACAAGCCGTTGTAATTCGCCACGTACAGATAGCCGCCGTACATCACCGGAGTGGAAATGTAAGCGCCGCCGTTCGGCACGCTCCAAGCGACGCCTTCGTTGCTGGTCGCTCCATCGGTCAGCGAAATGTCTCCGGTTGCCGAAGGACGAACGGCGAACAAGGGCGTTTTGCCGCCGTGCGCGTTGGTCAACACGATCAACCCATCTGCCACGAACGGCATCGGCACGGGAATGTCTCCACCGCCTTTCAGCCGCCAGAGTTCCTTGCCGGTTTCCAGATCGTAAGACGCAATATACGGATAACCGTTGGCGACGATTTGTGTGCGCCCGCCATCGGAATGAATCAATGGCGTGCCCCAACTGTTTTCGCAAACCCCTTTGCGCGAAGTTCGCCAAAGCTCCTTGCCGTCTTCCAAGCTCAATGCAGCGATAAACGGGTCTTTCGGATCGTCGCATTGCACGACGATGCGGTCTTTGTGCAGCGCAGGGGAACTGCTGAATCCCCAGGCGACGCTACGCCAGGTGACGTTGATGCGTCCCAGGTCTTTTTGCCAGAGCAACTTGCCTTTCATATCCAGGCAATACAGACCGTCCGCGCCGAAAAATCCCACCAGCCGTTTGCCGTCCGTGACCAGCGTAGTGTTTGCGTGAGAAGCTTTTTCGTGGCGCACCGTCGAAGGTTTGGCGTCGCGGATCAACCGTTCCCATTTCAGTTTTCCGTTTTTCTTTTCGTAACACTGAATCAACCAGCGCTGTTCGTCATCGTCTTTTGCCGGTTTGATGTCGCCATACAGGCCTATGCGCAACGAAGGTTTGCCGGATTTCGGAACCGCCGTCGCCAGATAAATTCGATCTTTCCATAAGATCGGGCTGGCGTGACCGAGTCCGGGGACTTCGGTGCGCCACAACACGCCTTCGGTTTTTCCAGTGGTTACGTCCACGTTCCAGGTGGCGCGCGTCGGGAAGCCATCGGCGATGCCTTGTCCGGCGGGGCCGCGAAATTGCGGCCAGTTCTGTTCCGGTTTGAAGGTCAGGGAAGTTGCAGGCAATGCGAGCAGGGAACTCGCCAGAAATGAGCGACGTGAAAGTGTCATCAAAATCTCCTTTTTATTGCGGTGGTCTGATTTGTTGAACCAATGTTTGAAATCGCTGGTCTGTACGAAGATTTTCAAAGTTCGGTTCGGCTTTCAATTTCAACAGCCATGGGCTTCGATCCTGCAAGGCTTTGTTGAGCCATTCAAAGGCGTGATCCTTGTCGCCCAATCCGGCATACACTTTGGCAATTTCATACGGTCGCACGTTGCCCGTTTGCGCCAATTGCAGCAGTTTTTCGAGCATCGTTTGCGCTTCGCCGGTTCGCCCTGCCACAGCGTAAGCGTGGCCAAGCGCCGCCAGCACCAGTGGCTCATCATTGCTTAGCTCTCGCGCCTTGAGCAGTTCGGCGATGGCCTGATCGAGCATGTTTTTCTGCACGTATGCGCGTCCCAAATCCAAATGAGCAGGGAAATAGCGGGATTCGATCTGCAACATCTTGCGGCAGACTTCGATGGCGCGGTCGTATTGTCCGGCGTAAAAGTAGGCGAAATACAAATCCAGATGAACGCGCAACGAATAGGGATCGTATTCCAGCGCCAATTGACCGGCGCTGATGGCTTCGTCGTAACGATCCAGCCCTTGCAATACGGCGCTTTGCCGCGAATAGGCTTCGGCCAGATTCGAGTTCAGCGCAATGGCGCGTTTCAATTCGTTTTCGGCGACCGGCAAATTCCAGCCAAAGAAATTGACCGTTCCCAGCGACAAATGGGCTTCGGGCAGGTTGTCATCCAGCCGGACGGCTTGTTCGGCGTTGAATCGCGCCAGATCGGCAATCTCCGGAGTCGCCAATCCGTTGGCCGCCAACGTGGCGTAAACATCGGCCAATCCCGAATAGGCCAGTGCGTAGTTCTGATCCAGCGCAATGGCCTGACGGTAATGGTCAATCGCTTTGCGGAAACCTTCGATGGATTGGCGGTTCCATTCAAACCGGCCATTCAGATAAAACCGATAGGCTTCTGGATTGTCTGTATATCGTTTGGTGACTTGCTGGCGTTCTTCGCCGGTCAATTGCGTGCGCAATCGTTCAGAAACACGCTCGGAAATGACCGCCTGCGCCGCCAGCAGATCGGACATCTTGTGACGGAACTCATCACCCCACAGACGGCTGTTGTCGCGCGTGCTGACCAGTTCCAAAGTTATCACCAGCGTTTGATCGCGTTTTTCCAGCCGTCCGGTCAACAGAGCTTCGACGTTCAGAGTTTTGCCGAGTTCAATCGGATCCACTTCCTGCTTTTTGTAGCGAAAGACCGTCGTCCGCGACATGACTTTCAATCTGGGAAGTTTGGACAAATTGCCGATCAGAGTTTCGGTGACGCCGTCGGTGATGTATTCCAAATCCGGATCGTCGTTTTGATTCGCCAGCGGCAGAATGGCTATTGACTGAACCACGTCGTTGTTGCGAACCATCCAATACGCGCTCAACGCCATTGCCACCAGCAAAACTGCCAGGGCAGCCAAAATCCATTTGGCGCGTTTGCCAAGCGCCGGAGTCTGTTGACCGGTCGGCAGATCAGATTGCTGGATGATTCGGGAAGAAGAAGTTTGGGGAAAAAATGCCGTGTCCGCGTTTTGTTCGGCAGTTTCCGCTGAAGGTTTGACAGCGAGCGCGCCAAAATTGTGGCTGTCCGATTCAAATTCCAGACGCCGTTTCAGCAGCTTCAAATCCGCCGCCAGCTTTTTGGCGGATTGATAACGCTGATCGCGGTCTTTGCCCAGCAGCTTCAGGATGATTCGTTCCAGTTCAGGCGAAACGTTTTCCAAACGCGCAGGCGGGCGATCCAGAATGGCGACCAATGTGTCCGGGACGGTTTGCCCCTTGAACGGCGTTTTCCCGGCCAGCATTTCAAAGATCACCACTCCCAGGCTCCACAAATCGCTGCGGTTGTCGGCCTTTTGCCCGCGTGTCTGTTCGGGTGACATATAGGCTACGGTTCCCATCACTGTGCCGGGCAAGGTGTCAGTGCTGGTGGCGAAAGATTGTTCTTCGGAATCAGGAGCAGGCGAGGTCGGATGTGTGACGGCAGCCAAGCCGAAATCCAGCACTTTCACGAACCCATCCGGGCGCAACATGATGTTTTCGGGTTTGATGTCGCGGTGAACGATGCCCGCCGCGTGCGCCGAATCAAGCGCATTGGCAATCTGCACGGCGATGTCCAGCGCCTCCAGTTCCGACAGTTTTTCGCGTTTGATACGTCGGCGCAGAGTTTCGCCTTCGACATATTCGCTGGCGATGTAATGAATGCCCTGATGTTGGCCGATGTCGTAAATCGAAACTATGTTCGGGTGAGCGGTGGCGCTGGCGGCTTTGGCTTCGCGTTCAAACCGGCGAACGCGGTCGGGCGATGAAACGAATTCTGCGGGAAGAATCTTCAGCGCGACTTTTCGATTGAGCCGGTTGTCTTCGGCCAGAAACACTTCACCCATGCCTCCGGCTCCGATGCGCGACAAGACACGATACTGACCCAGCGATTGGCCTATCAATTTTTCTGATTCGTTTTCCGGTTGGGACTGGCTGACGATTTCGACCGCAGGTGCGGCCATGAAATTTCCAGCCTGTTCATTGCTGGCCAGCAACTCTTCGACCTCGTGCCGTAACTCGTCATTTCCTGCGCAGGCTTCGTCAAGAAATGCTTTGCGCCGGTCTGGTTCGAGTTCCAAAGCCGCGTGATAAAGACTGCCGATTTGCCGGTAAAGCTCCGGGGTCATACTTGTGGAGGGGGATGAGCCGCGCGAACACGGCTGTTTTCAGTAGTCAGCGGTTGTTACTTCAATTCTCTGTACAGCCAGGCGCGAGCCAGACTCCAATCGCGTTCAATGGTGGCGTGCGAAACGCCCAGCGCGATAGCGGTTTCTTCAATCGTCAATCCGGCGAAAAACCGCATCTCTATGATCTGGGAATGACGCGGTTCCAATGCGGACAGTTTTTCCAGAGCATGGTCCAGCGCAACCAGATCGTAATCCTGCTGGTGTCCGACGCGGTCGGCTTCGCTCAGCGAAACTGTGTAATTGCTGCCGCCGCGTTTTTCGGCTTGTGCGGCGCGCGCATGATCCACCAGCAAACCGCGCATGATCTTGGCCGCCAATCCGAAAAACTGCGCGCGATTTTGCCAGTTCATCTGTTCCTGATTGACCAGTCGCAAATACGCTTCGTGAACCAGCGCCGTCGGTTGCAAGGTGTTCTGATCGGACTGACGACGCAAATATCCTTTGGCCAGTCGCCGCAATTCGTCGTAAACCAACGGCAATAACTGGTCAAACGCAGATTTATCTCCGTCGCTCCAACGCAGGAGCAATTGAGTGATCTGTTCTGCCACTTTCGTTCCTTATGCTTTTTTTCAGGTGATGATCGAAATGAATTGCCAACGCGATTCGCATCGGAGTCTAGCAAAAAGCCCCAAGCTCGGCAAAACTGGGTTGATAAGGAGTGTTTTGGCGATTTTTGAAGCTCAGATTACACTGTGCTCCGCTTTCAATACGATCACAATTTCACCGGAGCAAATAAGGCGATGGATTCAATTACGCAGGGATTGCTGGGCGCGGCTGTGGCTCAGGCAGCGCTGAAAAAACGTTTGCCGCGCGGCGCGGGTATGATTGGAGCGGTCGGCGGAGTGGTTCCCGATCTGGACGTATTCATTCGTTCGTTCAGCGATCCGACGGTCGGCTGGTTGTTTCATCGCCATTTCACCCACAGTTTGTTGTTCATTCCGTTCGGCGGGTTTCTGGCGGCGCTGCCGTTTCTGTTCCTGCCCCGATTCCGCGATCACAAACGCGAAGTCATTATGGCGGCCATCATCGGATACGCCACACACGCGCCGCTGGATATGTTCACCAGCTACGGTACGCAAATGTTCTGGCCGTTTTCCGATTACCGCGTCAAACTGGATTGGATGGGCATCGTGGATCCGATTTATTCGATTCCTCTGGCCATTGGCGTGTTTCTGACCATGCGAACTTTGAGCGCGCGCCCGGTGCGAATCGCCCTGATGCTGACGAGTTTGTACATCTGTTTCGGCGGTTGGCAGCATCATCGAGGCGTAGTCGTCCAACAACGATTGGCCGCATCGCGCCGCCATCGCATTGAATATGCCAGAGTCATGCCTGCGCCGGGCTGGTTGGTCATGTGGCGTTCGGTCTATGTCAGCAATGGCAGGTTGTACAGCGACGGCATTCAATCCAGTTGGTTTCGCGCGCCACGTGTGTTGCCCGGAGCGTCAGCGGATATGACGACGTTTGCCGATCTGCCGGCCAACGCCCAGGCCAACCCGGAAACACGACGCCGTTTTGAAATCTTTCACTGGTTTGCCGATGGATTGATCGCGCCGGTTCCCGGCGAGATGGATGCTTACGGCGATATGCGCATCACGTCTGAAGTCGAAAGTTTGTCTCCGTTGTGGGGCTTGAAACTAAATGCCGTCACAGGCGAAGCCCGTCGCTGGGAACCTTCGGCGCCGCAAGGCCGCGATATTGGTCGCATCCTGCAAGGATTGGTGTTGGGTGATGATCGGTATCGCCCGCTGGATGAACTGGAAGCGTTGGACCGAACTCGCTGAGAGAAGACGACAGGTCTTACAAACCGGCGCAGGCCGGAGGCGCTGCGTACCCAGGGCTGAACAATGTTGCCAAAATCTACATCTCTGCCACGATCTGAATATCCACTGCGCGCAATCCTTTGTCCTGTTCGGCTTTGGTCAGTTTGAATTCAAAGATGAAACGGCGGCTGGGGAGTTCGTTGCTGATCGTCGCGCCGTTGGAAATGGTTGGCAGACTGCTGTCGTGAAACCACGCCGTGCCATAAGGCGAGTCAGGGTGTTTGGCGTCGGTCAGCCACAAATTGGGATCAATGCGTTTGAGGAAGCGCATAAAGCCGAAATCGTTTTTGTGGTAGTAGCAAATGCCACGAACGCGATGGTCTATTTCGCCCCAGATGTTTTCTTCGCCTTCGCGGTCAATCGGCAGAAGGTTGGGAATAAGATACCCGTTGAGAAACAAATCGGCTTCGCGGCGCAGTTCGTGCGAGACGTTTTTGAACGCGATCACTTCCACGCGGCAACCTTTGTTTTGCAGCGCGCGAACGACTTGCACGAAATCTCCGTCGCCGGTGGCCAGCAACACGCGATCCAGCTTTTCCGATTGCAACAGGGCATCCACGGCCAGATCGAGATCGGCATTGGCTTTGGCGACGCGATTGCCGTCTTCGTCGGTGAACCATTTGACCTCTTTCTGAATCACCTTGTAACCGAAATCGCGCAGCACCGAATAAAAGCTGTTTGTGCGATTGAAGTAATACGAATCGCGGCGGGCTTTTTCGGCGTCGTAACTGACGTAAGCGTTCAACCGCATGGCTTCGGCCTGATCGCGGCAGGCGAATTCCCGCAGAATTTCGTACCCCATTCCATAACCGCCGTTGCGGTTGATGTTGGCCGAATCAACGTAAACGCCGACTCGCGCTGTTGACTTGCTCCATGACATAAGTTGTTCCCACGAAAAAGAGAGAGTTCGTAGTTCCGCCTTCACGCGGTCGGTTATTGTATAAGCCGCCTAAAGGCGGAACTACGAACGTTATTCAGCCAATCGTCGCAAACTTTCCGTATATGGCGGACGGGCAATTCCGCGTTCGGTGATGATTGCTACGACGTAGCGGTTCGGTGTCACGTCAAAAGCCGGGTTGGCAACGTTGATTCCTGCCGGGGCTAATTGAGCGCCTTTGACGTGTGTGACTTCGGTCGTGACTCGTTCTTCAATCGGAATTTGTTCGCCGGAGGCGATGTTCAAATCCAGCGTGGAAATCGGAGCCGCGACGTAAAATGGAATGTTGTTTTCTTTGGCCAGCACGGCGACTGAATAGGTGCCGATCTTGTTGGCGACATCGCCGTTGGAAGCAATGCGGTCGGCTCCGACGACGATGCAATCAATCTTTCCGGCTTTCATAAAATGACCGGCCATATTGTCCGTAATCAGCGTCACCGGAATGTTGTCTTTATGAAGCTCCCACGCCGTCAACCGAGCGCCTTGTAAAAACGGGCGGGTTTCATCGGCGAAGACTGCGACTTTTTTTCCGGCTTCGACGGCGGCGCGAATGACTCCGAGCGCTGTGCCGTATCCGGCGGTCGCCAATGCGCCAGCGTTGCAATGCGTCAACACTGTCGCGCCATCGGGAATCAATTCGGCTCCGAATCGCCCCATCGAGCGATTGGCTTCGATGTCTTCTGTGTGCATCTGCTGCGATTCGGCAATCAGCCGTTGGCGGATTTCATTGAGCGACGCATTCTGACTTTTCAGATTCGCGTACAGGGTTCGCATGCGTTCGATGGCCCAGAACAGATTGACCGCCGTGGGGCGCGTCGAACCTATGACCTGGCAAATATGATCGAACGCCTTGTCAAAATCGGTGGGATCATAGGTTTGAGTATCGCGCGCGCCGAGCGCCACGCCCATTGCCGCAGCGACTCCAATGGCCGGAGCGCCGCGCACAACCATTTCCTTGATGGCGTAAGCGACTTCTTCGTAGGTACGGAAAACGGGATAAACTTCTTCCGTCGGCAACAAGCGCTGATCAATCATCAGCACGCCTTCTTCAGTCCATTCCAGAGTTTTGATCATAAAGTGTAAGAATGCTGTTGCAACAAATTGCCCTTAGACGCAGACAGATTTGTGCAACAGGGATGTTTTTTTCGATGTTGTTGGTTTGAGAGTGTCTGACTCGGCGGCAGTCTACTGCAAGCGGCGGCATTTTCAAATCTTGGCCATCAAGTAAAACTTGCCTGTGGGTTGAGGCGATCCGCCTTTGGGTTCCAGCGTGACGGCTGTCGCTGCCAGTCCGTTCAGAGCTTCAGGGGGAACGTTCAGTTTCAGTTCCAATCTTCCGTTTTCTCCGGTTCGGAAAACGGCGGCATTGATTTTGGCATCGGCGGTGACGTACCAGAGTTGATAATCCTTGTCGCTCGGTGGAGCAGGGAGGTTCTTGATATGAACTTCCCAGGTTTGCGTGTCTGTGTTCCAGACGACTTTGGCGTGAGCCTGCGGAGTTTCGACTCCGCTCATGGAAATCACCCGCGTGCTGGGCGAAAGAAAAGCTTCAAACTGTTGTTGTAGTTTGTCGAGTTTGAAGTTGGAATCGGAAAGCTGTTCCGTGATCTTGTAATTCTGCCAGGCCAGATAACCGCTGCTCAGCGCCAACGCAATGGTCGCAGCCAACAACAGCCAGCGTTGAACCGGGCGCGTTGTTTTAGGTTGCGATTGAAAGGGAAATGCTTTGCCGGTGGACGAATAGGTTGTCACCTTGCGTTCTGAAACCTGCGGCTCATCGTTGGCGATTCGCTCCATCAAATCGGTTTTGAGCCGAGCAGGGACTTCGGGTTGAGGCAGAGATAATGGCATCAACGAAACGATTTCCTGCCACTCGGCAAACTCGCTTTGTTGAGCGGGCGTTGCGTCGCGCAAAAAAGTTTCGACCATCCGCGCCGTTTCTTCATCCAGCGCTCCGGTCGCATAAAGAGGTCCCAGTTCTTTAACCTCGTCCCAGGTCATTCAGCAGCAAACTCCATTTTTCAGATGTGACTTTGTAAAAGCCCAAAAATACGGCAGCCGCTGTGGGGATTGGCGCGCCTTTTGTAAGCAGTCTCCGTTTGAACTTACGCGGTCAAACCGATTTTAGATTCTGTTGGGGGGAAATTAAAACCGCTGTACGCAAAAGCAGGGCAGATTTTTCAACCTGCCCTGTGACTTGCCATAAAAAAAATCCACAAGCTGGAAAGCTGATTGGCAAATCAAGGTTTGAATGTGCGCAAATAGGCGACAATCAGCCAGCGTTGTTCGTCGTCAAAGCGAATGCGATGTGCAGGCATAGGCGATTTGCCGTTGGTGATTTTCCAGAACAATTCGCCGTCGGAATTTGCCTGAACCACCTGGCTGGCCAGATTGGTTGGCGGCATTGCCTTGCCGTCGCGTTTGGTCATGGCCGACATCCAACCATTGCCTTTGCCCTCCTTGCCGTGGCAATCGGCGCATTTTTGCAGATAAAAGACCCTGCCTTGAGTGGCGGCGTCGGGACGGTCTTTCACCGGGCTGGTCAACGCCGCAGCATCCGCCGGAGCCTGCCATTGCTGTTTGATTTTGCCGTTTTCCATAACCACAGGCGGAGCGGCGCGCGGCGGAAACGGATCAGGAGCAGGCGTCAGCATGGGTTTGGCAGGGCTGAGAATCATTGGAATGTTGCCCTGCATGACTTTGGTTTCGCCGGGTTGCGGTTCAAACGGCGAATTCGGAGTCGTTTGTCCGGTCGGACCGGTCGGCGTCGGCGAAGCGTTTGTCGCAGGCGTCGCTTGTGTGGTTGCTACATCTGTCGAGGCGCCAGGCATTGACGCTTCCGGAGTTGATGAAGGACTGTTGGAAACCACTGAATCCTTGTTGCAACCGGCAACCATAAGGATTGATGTTGCAATAAGCGCAAGCAGCGATTTGGTGATTGAAAACCTGGTGTATGAGTTCATAAACATTGTTCCTGATTCTTCCACGCCAGACCAAAATTGCTGGCGGGAAGTCTTTGAGCTAGGGAGCACAAGAGTTTTCTTGCTAAGAATCGGTCTGCCATGAGATCCAATTCAAGGCAGCGAGTATACCTGCCTTGAAAGTCCGTCGGCAAATTAGCGTTTGGAAGTCGTGAGGAAAATGAAGATTCGATCAGTTCGATTCAATTCCAAGCCATGGTTGCCAGACCACCGGCAGCGGCAAAATGGTTGAACGGGGCTTGTGGATCAACCTTCAGTCCGATCTGTTGCGCGTCGAGCGACACGACGTGGTTTTCCAATGCCGAAACCACTACGTCGCGGAATCGGCGCTGTTCCGCGACATCGCCGAGCGTCAGCACGCGACTGAGCCGAATCGGTTCATCCGCCGGCAACAAACGGTCGCGGTAAAACACCAGCAATCTGAAAAATTCGTCTTCACGTTCTTCGGGCGCACATTCGACTTCGCGCACCAGAATCGGTTCGTCTTTGCGAACGATGACGGTGGTGAAACCGTCTTCGTTCAAGCTGATGACGATTTGATCGTCGTCGAGTTTCTGGCGTATCAGCCACTGCGCTTCGCCCAGATGCTGTGGAACGATCAGCCCGACAGACCAGCGCATCTGCTTGAAGACATTTTCATATTGTTCCAGCACTCTTTGGTGAATGGCCGTGACCAACCATTGTGGACGACCATGGAAATCTTTCAGTTTGGTGTAGCTGGTTTTGAGGTCGGCGAATTTGTGACCGAAGGTTCGTTCGATCTTCCATTCGATCATTTGCGTGAATTCCAGCCGTGAAGAGGGAACCGTATCCAGCGTGATGACGTGACTGCGCGCGCTGCCCGATGGCAACGCGACGCTCAACGCGCGCGGTCGTCCAATTCCTGCCTGAGTCGTGGTTCGGTTCAAATGTTCGATCAGTGATGTTTCATTGGAAATGTTCGGTTCGCTGAAGCTGGCAGTGACCAATCCCGGCGGCAATTTCAGGATGCCCAAATTGCGCGGTTCGAATTCGCCGCTTTTTCGTTGCAAGGTGATGATGGAAAGATGCGTTTCGGTAATTGCCAGCGCCGTGCGCGGAAGATCGGGCGCAGTCAGGTAATTCCATAGACCCGAAAAAACAGGTAGTTGTTGCATAAGGATCGAAAGTGAAAAAAAAAAGGGACTATCAGTATTCCCTGTAAGCTTTGCCGTTTGAGTCAGTGCCCTCGGCGCGGCTTTTTACGTCGCCAATGCCGCCTTGTGAACTGAAATCCAGGCCGTCGTTCGGAGCGGCGATTTCTTCCCAGCCGCAATCCGGGCAGAACGGGTCAGTCGGAATTTCGCGCAGGTAACGCGCCGTGACCAGGTCTTGCAAACTCTGCGGAGGCGCGTCTTTGTCCGTGGTGTAAAAATCAATGGCGCGTCGCATCGCCCAAAGGTTCTGTTGCAGCACGACTTCTTTGGCGTGGCGCAAATGAGCCAGAAATTTCGGAATGGCTACCGCTGCCAGAATGGCGATGATGACCATGACGATCATCAATTCCATAAACGTAAAACCGCGCTGAACGCGCGCGCGCCATCGCCGATCTGAGAATGTTGCCGTTTGAGTGTCCATCGTTTACCAGTCTTTGTAATAAGTCTTTCCGTCCAAAGCTCTGCCGGGATGCAGGCTGTACACGTCATAGACATTTTCTTCGCCCCAGCCTGGAGAGGTTGGATCGTCCTGCACTGAGCGCTTTCCCCAATCGGCTCTCCCGGTCATTGGATCAATCGGAATCCGGCGCAGATACCGCAGCATTTCTCCGGTTGGAGTGATGCCCATATTTCCTTTTTGAACGCCCTCGACCAGTTTTTCCAGCGACTCTGGATAACAGGAGCTTTTCAGTTTGTTGGTTTCCGCCGCGTACAGTTTACCTTCCTGACAATCGCGGTGATATGAGTCAATGGCTCGGCGGATGTCGCGCAACGTTCGTTTCAATTCGATTTCCTTGTCGCGCCGGTTGACGTTGCGCGCGATGGGAATGGCTCCAACTGCCAGAATTGAAATGACCAGCAAGGTGATAATCAATTCAAACAACGTGAAGCCGAATTGGCTGCGCGCAGAATGATTGTGCCGACCGCTCAACCGCCGGGTTGTTTTGAAATCCAAACTGGTTGGCTGTTGATTCACCATTTGCTGTATTCAGTGCCGTCCAACGCCTTGCCGGGCGCTGTGCTGTAAACATCGAAAATGCCGTTGGTCTGGCCGACTTTGCCGCTACCTGTGCTGTCGGGATCGTCCTGAGTCGAACGCAAACCCCAGGTGTCGTTTCTGCCGGTAAACGGGTCAATCGGGATTCGGCGCAGAAACCGCACGTAAGTGTTCGGCGGATTCGGCGGTTCGTACCCATCCACCAGCGCCTGCAAGGATTGCGGATAACAATCTTCAGGCATTTCCGTCGCCAGCAAAGTGTTGGCCTGTTTCATCGGCTGGCATTGACTGTGAAAGGAATCAATGGCTTTGCGAATTTCCCGCAGGCTGCGACGCAACTCCATTTCCTTTTCGCGTTTGATCATATTGTGAGCGAACGGAACAGTGCCCGCCACCAGAATGGCAATGATCGTCAGCGTGATAATCAGCTCCAACAGCGTAAAACCGGCTTCGGTTCGTTCGGCTGACGGCGGTTGATTGTCAGTGGTTGATGATTGACCAACCACTGACCGCCGACCGCGGATCACTTTTCGCAGAGAATCGCTCATTGATTTGACGAGGCCACTGCATCGCGTGTGATGACAACCTTAGCGTTTGAGCCGGACGCCGCCGCGCTCTTGTTGTTGGCCACGACGATTTTCGTGTCGGAGTTGTTGAATGCGACTTGAGCTTCGCCTTCAGACAACGCGACAAATTCAATCACTATGACTTGACCGTTGGCTCCCACCGGAGTCTTTTGCGCGTTTTTGATCGAAACCTTCAACGTGCCTTTGTTGACTTCGTGACTCAGTTCCGGTTGTTGGCCGAACAATTCGCCACCGCGAACGGATTTCACGCGCAGTTTCTTGTCATCGAAATTCAGCGCGAAGTTGGCGCCGAACATTTCTCCCTGGCCGCTGGCTTCGACCGTCAAGCTGAAGGTTTTGCCAATCTGTTGGCGAGCCGGAGTCGGCGAAATCGAGAAACTGACTTTGTTGCGAACGCTGTTGAGCGGGCTGGGCAGCGCGCGATCCACTTTGCCTTTCGGTCCCAACGCCGCGAGTTCGGCAGGCAGCGGAGCAGGAGCGGAATCCGGCTGGGCTTTGCGAGCCTTGGCCTCTTCCATCTCTTTTTTCTGCTGGGCTTCCCAATCTTTGCGAATCTGTTCTCGTTTCTTGCGAACTTCTTCGGATTCGACGCCCATTCTGACCACCGCAGGCGCAACCGGGGTTTCGTTTTGCACCGAATTGGCAGCCAGCATTTCTTTTTCAATGTCCGAAAGTTCTTTTGGTTTGTCCGGGTCTCCATTGGCAGTCGTTTGCCCCACGCTTCCCGAAACGATCTGGCCACCACCGCCTCCACCGCTGGCGGGTGGGTCAATCTGAGGCGGCTGAACCGGCGCGGGTGGTTCAGAGTATTGATTGTTTGGAGTGGAAGATGACGATGAACCGCTGCTTCTGCCAGGAATCAGCGAATTGTTGTCTAGTTTGGCTTTTTGCTGAGCAACAGGCGCTCCACTGTTGCTGTTCGAAGCGTTTTGAACCGGCGGTTGCTGTGCGCCAAGTCCGGGGGCGGCTGTCTGGCGTTGGTTGCCTGCAATCTGATTGTCAGGCGTCAGAGAGGTCGCTTGTTGTTGCAGTCCGCCTTGTTGCAGCGCGACAAGGCGGCGTTCCTGTTCGTCTTCCATCTGCGCACGGAACACCACGTCTTCAACGCTGGGAGCAAGGCCGCCGCCTTGTCCAACACTGGCGACACCGGCTTTGATGGCCAGATAATCCTTTTCACTGATCCCTGCCGAACGAATGATGTGTGGCGTGACAGTGATGACAATGTCGCTCTGGCTGGCCGTCTGGCGCGGAGTCGAAAACAACCGGCCCAGAAGCGGAACCATGCCGAGCACGGGAATTCCGGCGCGCGAATCGCCTTTGGTTTCCTGGTTGACTCCGGCGACCACTGCCGTGATGCCGTCTTTGATGCGGGCAGTGGTTTGCAATGATCGCTGTGTAAATGTAGGCGTCAGGTTCGTGTCGCTGCCCGAAGCCAGCACGTCAGAGGTTTCAAACTTCATGATGACTTCGACGTAACCTTCGTTGGTGATTTGCGGTTTCGCGTCAATTACCAGACCGACGTCTTTGTACTGAATGTTGTCAATGCCGCCGAATCCGCCAAAGCCGCCATTAAATCCACCAACGCCACCGACTCCGCCAACACCACCGACTCCACCAACTCCGCCAACGCCACCGACTCCGCCAATACCACCGATTCCGCCTTGATTTCCGAATGGTGAGCCAAAACCGCCCAGTCCGAAATTGGTTCCGGTACGAACAGGAACGCTGCGGCCAACTTTGGTGACGTTTTGCTGTCCGTCGAGAACGTGAATCTGCGTTTTATGCAGCAACCTTGAATTGCCTTTTGATTGAAGCAGAGAAAGAGTGGTCGGTGGAAGGCTGAGCAAAAAGCCTGCGGCTCCCAGCGTTCCAAACCCGGCAGCTAACGAGCCTACGTTCAAACCAGCAGGGAGAAGGTCTCTGGTTCCAAAACCGCCAAGCGCGCCGAGTGAAGTCGTCGTTCGGTTGGAATAAACAGGTCGTCCGGTTTCTTTGTCAATGTATTCCACCTGATTGACCGATCTGCCTTCGGTGGCGATCTGGTTGCCGATTTGCGTCAGGCTGTCATGCGAGACTTCATAAATTTCGACATCTAGCACGACTTCGTTTTTGTTCTTGTCGAGCATGTTCAGGATATCCTGTGCGAGTTGCAATTCCTGCGGAGTGGCTTTGACCAGCAGAACGTTGCCGCCGCCGGTGCCACCGCCACCGCCCGGTCCGCCTGCGCCCTGATCCAGCGGTTGAACCTGTCGTCCAGTGCCAAGAACGAGTTGCATTGCCTGACGCGCCTGGTTGGCATTGATGTTTCCCAGATAGAAGGCCTTGACGTAGAGCTTTTCAAACCGAGGTTTGTTGGTTGCATTGTCCTGATAAACCAGAATCGTGCGTCGGTCGAGTTGTTCGAACGTGTGTTTGGTCATCATCAACACGTGGTCGAAGGCCCGAGCGACTGAGGTGTCTTTCAATTCGATGTCTATCGTATCGTCTTTTACGTCCTTGTCGAAAATAACGTTGAGGTCAAGCAATTTTCCCAGCGACTTAGCCACGGTTTTGAATTTCGCCGTTCTGTATTCGACATCGGTCAAAGCCTCACGGCTGCGCTCAGGGCTTTTCACTGCGACATAATTTGTCGGTCGGACGTTGCCGGAAGCAGAAGTATTGATCGGTTCCAGGCCGCTGGCGACGGCTTTTTGCTGGTCCAGCATGCGCTCCATCTTGATTCGCGCGACTTCATTGCCCTGATCGTATTGAAAGGCTGTACGAAAGGCGGTGTAGGCTCCGGCATAATCGTTTTGATCAGCCAACGCGTCTCCGCGTTTGAGATACATCAGCGAAGCCTGTTGCAGGGCGCGAAGGTAATTTAGCCTGTATTCGGGGTTGTTCGGTTCCGCCGAAACGGCCAGCGCATAAGCTTGCGCGGCCAAATCCCATTGCTGGGTGGCTTCATATTTTTTGCCTTCGTTGAAGTTTTTCTTTCCTTTGCCGTTGGCCAGGGCTGTTCCAGGCAGCAACAGACAGAGGGACAAAAACAAGGCAAGAGTTCTGCGAATCGTGATGTTTGTGTTCATGGTGACCTTCTCTTTTCTCTTTTCGGATTCGAGATTCGACAAGCACTGTTAAATGGATGACAAAGCTAGGCGGTCTTTGTCAATAATGCAGTCGCCGAAAGCGATTAAAACTACGCCGATGAAAGCGCAAAAGCAATGAATCAAAATTTGCGGCTGCTTCTCAGCCGACTTTCAGGGTGAAGGGGATCGAAACCGGGGTTTGGCTGAAACTCCTGCTGCGAAAGTTTCGCAACGGCAGCTTCAACGCCGATGAGTCCGGCGGCGTTCCAAATTACTTCATCTCTTCGACAAACGTCACACGATTGATTTCATGCAGCGTCGTTTGTCCTTCAAAAACCAATCGCAACGCGGATTCGCGCAAACTGCCCAAACCTTCCTGAATGGCGGCGCGGCGGACTTCCGATCCGGGTTTGCGCTGAATGATCAGTTCGCGGATGTTGTCGGTCATATCCAGCAATTCGTGAATCGCCGTTCGTCCGCGATAACCGGTGTGGTTGCAAATTTCGCACCCCACACTGGTGTGATACACGCGATCCCGGTAATTCTGCGGGTTCAGACCTGATTCTCTAAGCTCGGCGTCCGTCGGTTGATATTGTGTTTTGCACCGAGAACAGAGCACGCGCATCAGTCGTTGCGCCAGCACGCAATTCAAAGCTGCGACGAAATTGTAAGGCTCTACGCCCATGTTGATGAAACGTCCGATCACATCAATCACATTGTTGGCGTGGACCGTCGTAAACACCAGGTGACCGGTCAGCGCCGAGTTGATGGCGATCTGCGCCGTTTCGTTGTCACGGATTTCACCGACCATGATCTTGTCGGGGTCATGACGCAGAATCGAACGCAATCCGCGTGCAAACGTCAGGCCTTTCTTTTCGTTGACGGCAATTTGCGCCACGCCGCGAAGCTGATATTCGACCGGGTCTTCAATGGTAATGATCTTGTCTTCGTCATTGCGGATTTCATTCAGCGCAGCGTAAAGAGTCGTCGTTTTACCGGAACCGGTCGGCCCCGTCACCAACACCATTCCATAAGGTTCCAAAATGAAACGGCGAAATTTTTCCAATAACTTCGGGTCGAAGCCGACGACTTCCAACCGCAAGTCTTTGAACGACTCGTTGATTTGTTCCTTGTCTAGGATACGAATCACCGCGTCTTCTCCATGTACTGTCGGAATGATCGAAACGCGGAAATCTACTTTTCGTCCTTTGATTTTCATGCGGAATCGTCCGTCCTGTGGGACGCGACGTTCGGCAATGTCGAGTTCCGACATGACTTTGATACGCGAAATGATCGTCTGGTGATGGCGTATATCAATCGGGTCGCCTGCTTCGTACAACGCGCCGTCAATACGGTATCGAACCGTCATGTCGTTGTCGCGCGTTTCCATGTGAATGTCTGATGCGCGTTTTTCCAGCGCTGTGAAAACGATCGTGTCCACCAGTTTGATGATCGGCGACATTTCGGCATCGCCTGACAGCCGATCCAGATCGAGAACTTCTTCGCCTTGATCGGTTTCGCGCACCAGCGAAGCGCGAAATCCTTCCGTCGCTTCCTGCAATACGCGCTGCGAGGCGTCGCCTTTTCTAAGAACGCCTTCGATGGCGGTTGCCGTGGCGACTTCGACTTTGAGCGCAACGCGAAGTTGGGCTTTCAGTTCGTCGAGCAGCATCAAATCCGACGGGTCGGCCATGGCAATGACCATGTGGCCGTTTTCGCGGCGCAAGGGCACGAATTTGTTTCGAAGCATCAGATCAACCGGCAGTGATTGCACCAGACCGTAATCCACCGGATAACTTTCGAGTTGAATGAAGTTGAGTCTGTAACGCGCCGCCAGACGTTCCGCCGATTCGCGTTCTGCACTCTCTGAAGGTTGATTGGTTGGTTCTGTCGCAGTAGCCATCTTAAATCCTGATCTGAAGTGAAAAGTTTATGCGCCCGCTTTGCTGACCATTTGAAGCAAAGGCAAATAGATGGCCAACAGAATCGTAATCACGACTCCTGCCATAACAAATAGAATGGCGGGTTCGATCAAGCTCGTCAATTGTCCGAGTTTGACTTCGGTTTCGGCGTCATAAAAGCCTGAAACTTCGTCCAGCATTTCTCGCAGTGAACCGGATCGTTCGCCGACGCCGATCATATCGGTGGCCAGTTCGGGAACCCAGCCCGCTTCGGCCAGACTTTCCGTGAACGGTTTGCCTTCGCGAACTTTCGGGAGCGCAGGTTCGGTCGAACGCAGCAATTCGCGATTGGCAACCGAAGCCAGAGCGATTTGGAACGATTCGACAACGGTGATACCTCCTGCCAGCAAGGTGGCCATACTGCGGGAAAACTGCGCAGTCGTCATTTGCCGGATCAGGTCGCCGATAATCGGAATCCTCAAAATCCAGCGATCCATGGTTCGCCGCCCGTTTTCGGTTTTTCTCCAGGAAACGATTGCCGCAATTACGCCAGCCAGCGCAGGCGCCAGCCAGAACAAATTTTCTCGAATAGCGGAAGAAAAACCCACGACGACGACCGTGATGGTCGGCAATTCCGTTCCCATGTTGTCGTACAAGGATGAAAATTGCGGAATGACGAACGTCGTCAGCACGGTGACGAGAATGGCTGCTGCGCAAAGCAGCAAGATAGGATAGGTCAGCGCGCCGCGAATTTTTCGCCTGAGCTGGGCAATGGCTTTGGTGTATTCGACGTACCGGCGCAGCACTTCATCCAGGTTGCCGGATCGTTCGCCCGCGAGAATCGAAGCAGTGTAAATTTTCGGGAAAGTTTCACCTTGCGAAGCAAAAGCCTCGGAAAGGGCGCTGCCGGATTTGATGCGCGTTTCCACATCCGCCAGCACTGTGCGCAGTTTGGCGTTGGGCGATCTTTGCCGCAGCATTTGAATGGACTGTAGAACCGGCAATCCGGCATGAAGCAGCGCGGCCAATTGCTGGTTGAACAGCAAAAAATCGTCAAGTTTGATTTTTACTGCTCGTTGGCTGGTGCTTCGACTGCGACCGCTGGTTAAGCTTGAACCTTCGACAGAGAAAATCCGATAACCTTCCAATGCCAGTCGTTGACGCAGTTCCTGTTCAGACAATCCTTCGACTGTGCGCGTCACGATTTCGCCTGCCGGGGTTCCCAGTCTGCAAATAAATTCTGCCATGTTGTGCTGCTCTCGCTGAAAATTGTGTTCGCTAGTGTGAGTGGAGTTTAGTGTGTTAGCCAGACAAAACTATAGCCAGTTCCCAACGGCTTTATGAGGGTGTTGTGGGATAACTGACAACTGAGACTATCTGTAAGGGGCAATCAGGGCGGTTTGAGGGTTCCGCTTTTTGTATCAGTATATCTTCTATGTCTTCCAGATTCACAAACACGCAAGAAAATCAGGACAATGGGCAAGGGAAGTCGAGATTTCCAAGTCGCGTTGAATTAAGTCTATTCAGTCAGCAATACACACTTCGACTTTTTGAAAAAGAACTCCGCGTATTCCACGCTTCAAGTTTCATTGAGTTTCAGAAAGTTTTGGATTTTTTGGTCTGTGAGACAGGTTTTGACCGGGCAATCACAGTCAGAAAAAGAATGAGCGCAATCGCCTAAGCAATTGCGCTCTGCAAGAAATTGCCGCTGTCAACAACGGCAATTCTGCGGTGGCCAGTGTGTGAGGTTTGTGTGAGGTAGCCTTCCGCGTCAGTCAAAACTTTACTTTAGTTCACACAAGCTACTTCCTCTGGTTGGGTACTCAACGCTGGAGCCGCAACTCGGTGGGATGACCGGAATCTTGATGGAGAATCCCGGAGCATTGAAAGTGGTTGCGTAACGCAGATTGTGTCCGCCTGTGAAAGAACCTACCCTTGTCGTAGTTGCCCCCATCAGAGGGACCGTCGTAAGCGTAATGAGTGACCCGGATGTATCGCAATCAATTGTCAGAGAGCCATTGGCAAAAAATGCCGCCCATCCGGTGCGACCTGTGGGAACTATTGTATTAAGAGGCGGGGAGGTGCGAACAGACGTAATTCTTTGTTTGTCGGAAGCAAGATAACAGTTCAATGGAAGTTGCCCGGAAAAAGTGCGTTCCGCGTCATCATGCATCAGGAAGAACAAGGTTCCGGCAAAGGTATTCCCGCCGGTGACCAGGTTGGGTACAGGGGAATAAACGTAAATTCTGGTGTCTGCCAGCGGCGCTCCTACTGCTCCCACCTGGCTCGGAAAACTGTCAAGCACCATTGTGTAAGGCAGGTAATCGTACTGCGCACCATTGAAGAACATTGTGGAAGTGACGCCATCAGAATTGACGGGCGATGCGTAATTTCCGTCTCGACGTGCAACGGCCATTGCCGCCAAACCAAACCGGTGAGCCGTTGCAGTCACGACCAGCTCATCCCCGGCAAGATAATTGAAGCTGACCGGACGACCTTCGCTGTCCACCGCAACGGCTACCAGATAGCCGGTCACGTTGGGGTCAAGATCCGAAGCAAGAAACGTTGTGGTCTGATTGCCGGTCAGGCACAAAAAAGCGTCGGCGATGCCGCAGGTAACACTGTCAACGAAGAACACGTGAATCACTATATCCTGAATCGGATGAGCGTTGGTGATATTGAATCGTGTGTTGACCTGGGAACTGAGCGCGTCGCTTGTGTAGTAGTTGAAAAATAAAACGCTTCCGAGCTTGTTTTCACTGATGCCAAGTCCCTGGGCCGCGTCATTGGCGCTGCCTGGAAGTCCTGGAATGGTTTGGCCGTGAACCTGATTGCCCAACGCTGCAAGGCAAATCAACGCGCAAAGCACGATGCAGGAAAAATGGAATGATTGATTACGGCGATGTGAGGTTCGCATCCTGTTCTCCTCTTGACGCGGCGTCAGCCCTTACTGCACTTAACTGGCCAGCGAGCAAAATTGAATTTCACTCAAGCCACACGGGACTAGGCACGGCTCGCCGAAGAAATAGAATTCAACGTGAAACGGAAGATTGATGGCTTCCCAGTTGCCCAGTGAGAAATATCAACGGGGAGGCTATTAGTTCGCACAACAGAGCAAGAAAGCTTGTAACAAGTGACAATCCCCAAGCAAAAACTGCTGACCACGGAAAAACGGATCATTTTACAGTTAATTGTCAGGGACGGGGTCGCGGCAGTGAAAAGGAAACTTCGTTGTGAAGCATTTGAGGTTCGCTGCCAACGCGGCGCGGATTGTAGCTTCGATGGTGTAGGGAGTCAACCGGCTTTTCGTCGTCGTAAAGGTTTAATAATCATTTGGATTTTGCCGGGTGTCTAATGTGCGGTTGTCGTGCTCACAGGCATTTTGCGGACGCCAGGTTGCCATAAGCTTGGCTAGCCAAAGGTGTAACGTCGTGCTAATCTGTCGGCTCTTTTGGCTGAGTCCTGTTTGGGAATGAAACAGTCTTTGACGATGCCCTTTAGCGGACGCCTCGACGCATACGATTGTGACAAAATTCAAGATCATTTTTGCCGTGTAATCAGTAGCGGTGTACATTCAATTGATTCAAAGGATTGAATTCACAGTGATTGGTCAGGAATATGAAGTTACTCGCCCGATGGAGCCTTCCATAGCCCTCTCGATTGGCAAGGGGCGCGCGACGGCAAACTCTCCGCCGAGCAAGTTGAGTTTGAGCTTCGTTGGCGGTTTGTGCGCCGGACGCACCAGTTTGTTTCTGACTCGGCAACGCACTTCGATTGGAAGAGGCGAAGACTGCGACGTCGTTCTCGATGGCCACACTGTTTCGCGGCTCCACTGTGAAATCATACGGCTTGGCCCGGTTTATGTGCTTCAGGATTTCAGTCGCAACGGCACATTTTCAAATGGCCAACGAGTTCAAAAAATCCAGTTGGAGGACGGCGATCAGATTCGAATTGGCCAGAATATCCTGCTGGTTCACCTCTCTTCATCGGTGGGAACCGGAGTTTTGTCTGGGCGTCAAACCACTCCGCATCGGTTGCCGCCAGTGATTGCGCTCAACCCGCACATCGTTGTCAAAGGTCTGGAAGACGGCGTTACCCAACCGTTCAGCGAAGCCCGCATAACCATTGGGCGACGCACCGATAATCAGGTCATTCTTGATGGCGATAACATTTCCCGGAATCACGTGGCAATCGAACGTCGCCAGGACAAGTATTTCGTTTGTGATCTTGGCAGCGCGAACGGCACTTATCTGAACGAAGAGCGCATAGACGATTCGGTCGAATTGACTGAAGGGGATAGTCTGCGAATTGGCAATTACACGCTGGCAGTCAGCTTTCACGAGCAGGACTGTGTCTTGAACTTTAAGAAGCCAACAAAATGATTGTCGGCGATGGCGCGAATTGTATTTCGCGCGCGAATCCGACAACTCAAACCTTATGCTCGGACGCACTATCGGCAATTACGAAGTTGTCAGCCCGTTTGGCGAAGGCGGGATGGGAGAGTTGTATCTGGGGCGTCACACTCGTTTGGCGCGCGAAGTCATCATCAAAACCATCCGCACGGAAGATTTCAGCCCGCGTCAGGTAGAACATTTGCGCGAACGGCTGGAACGCGAAGCCTTTGTGCAATCGCAACTCGACCATCCGAACATCGTCCGCGTGTATGACTTCATTGCCAGCGGCGACACCACCTGCATAGTCATGGAATATGTGCCGGGGCGCGATCTGAGGAAGATGATTACGCGCGAAACCGGACCGATTCCCGATTCCCGCGCATTGAAGTTGTTCAAGCAGGTGTTGGCGGCGATTGATTACGCCCACAATTTCATCTATGCCGATAAAACCGGCGCTCGCCATCAAGGCATCATTCACCGCGATCTGAAACCTGCCAACATTCTGGTTACGCCGGATGACGTGGTCAAAGTCACAGACTTTGGCATCGTCAAGGTTCGAGGCGTCAAAGGCGGCACGCAGATGGGATTCAATCCCGGCACGCCGGAATACATGAGTCCAGAACAGGCGCGCGGCCGTGAACTGGATCATCGCTCGGACATTTACGCGCTCGGCGTGGTGCTTTACGAGATGTTGACCGGGCACGTCCCGTTCGAAGGCGACGGCAGTGGAACCTCCGATTACGAAATTCGGCGCGGACACATTGAAATGGCCGTGCCTGCGATGTCCGAGTTTTATCCGGGAATTCCCCCAGAATTGGAAAAGATCGTCCTCAAGGCGCTGGAGAAAAATCCCGATGATCGGTTCCAAACCGCTCGTCAGTTTCTTGAGCTGCTTGAAGAATACGAGATGACCGGTGCGGCCAAAATCACCGGCCGTATGTTGGGAGCGCGGCAAACCGTCGTCGCTGACGGTCGTGGAACTGCGCGGCAAAGCCTGGCTGATGCTCCAACGGTTGGAATCGGTAATACGGTTGTCACCGATCCGAATCGTCCTTCGGTTTCGTCTCCGAAATCCGGCAACAATGCTGTCAGTTTGCCGTCGAATAATTCTTCCAATGCGGGAGCGTATTCTCGTCCGAACGTCGTTCGCCAGGGCGGCGAACAAAAATCGAAAGTTCCGCAAATCATAGGCGTCGCGTTCACCGCAGTGATCGTCGTAGCGATTTCTGCGTGGTTGTTGACGCGAACGCCGACTCCGCCTGTGGTGAACAATCCCGGTGGAGTTCCGCCCGGAATGATTTCAATTCCCGGCGGCGAGTTTGTGATGGGGCGCGATGATGGAAACGAATACGAAAGGCCTGCGCACAAGGTGACAGTCAAGTCTTTTTACATTGACGAAACGGAAGTTACCAACGCGCAATATCAGGAATTTGTGGATGCCACGCGACGGCAACCGCCTTCTCATTGGCCAAACGGACGCGCTCCGATAGGCGAAGGCTCTCATCCTGTGTATAACGTCAGTTGGGATGATGCGAATGCCTATGCCAAATGGGCAGGGAAGCGGCTGCCCACAGAAATGGAATGGGAATATGCCGCGCGCGGAACAGACGGAAGACTTTACCCGTACGGCAATGAGCCAAAGCTCCAGTACTCCAATGCCAGCGAGGATGATTACAGATTGCCATTGGCCGTCAAAAATTATCCGCAAGGAGCCAGTCCTTTTGGCGTTTATGACATGGCTGGGAATGTTGCGGAATGGACTGGAGATGATTTCCGGCTTTATCCGGGCAGCACATTGCCACCGAATGATCCAAATTCCGGGCGGAAAGCCGTTCGCGGCGGAGCGTTCAACGTTGCGGCGTCGGCTCAAACCACGACTGACAGGTTTTTTTATCCGCCCTCTACCAAAAACACTTCGATTGGGTTTCGTTGTGCGAAAGACATCAATTAATCGGTTTCGCCGGGTGAGCATTTTCGTTATTTCGGCAAGCGCCTTTTGGCTGACGCTGACAGTTGTGACGTTGGCTCAGGGCATCAAGGAGTTGCCGATTGTCGAAAAACCGCGCGAACGTTCTTCAACCGATCGCGTCATTATCAAAACCGTTCCTGCCCAACCGTCAAAAGGCGTGCTGGCCGTCGTGCTCGATCCGGTCGTCAACGGACAGGTCATCGTCAAGGATTCCACCGGTCGCGTCATCAGCAAGCTGGAAGCAGACAAAGACGGTCAGGCGGAAATTCAGCTTGCCCGAAACAAAATCTATCTGGTTGAAGCCAGTTTCCCAGGATTTCTAGGCGCGACGGGGAAATCCAGGCCGCTGAAAACCAGCGAAGTCATAAGGCTTCGGCTGATTCCTCAATTTGCCAAACTCGTGTTGAACGGATTGCCGCCGAACGCTCAGGTGCTGATTGACGAACAGATTCGCGCGACGGCGGATCGAGCCGGGACGGCCACCATTGATGATTTGACCTCCGGCGATCACTCCCTGATTGTTCGTCATCCTGAATACAACGATTATGTGGACAGTCTGAAAGGGCTGGAAGTCGGCGCCACTGTCAATTGGCGCATCTTGCCGGTTCGCGTCGCCAAATTGGCGATTCAGGGAACGCCGGGCGCGACGGTGTTGATTGACGGCGCAGTGCAGGGAAAGATTCAGCCCGATGGCACAGTCAGGATCAATTACGAATTGGACGGCGCGACTGAACGAACGATCAGCGCCGAATTGACCGGCTATCAGCCCTGGTCGAAATCGGAACTGCTTTCTCCCGGTCCACGAACGATTGAAATCCGGTTGGCTCCGATTGTGACCTCGCAAGGTGTTTCAGACCCGTTTGATTCACTGATCTACTGGCAACATCCGTCAACCTGGGAATTGGTGACGGTCGGCAAAAACAAAAAGCTCAAGGTGCAAGGTTCTGAACTTGGATTGTTGAAAGACCAGGTTTACCGCGACATTGACGAGGACAGCAGCTTTATTCTCTGGCTGGACGATGGGAAAGGCGCGACCTGGGCGGTCAAGGCGGACAAGGAAGGACGCAACTATTATCTTTTCCATCTGGCTGGGCCGAAATCCACTACACACACGCCAAACAGGTTTTACACCTACGTGGTCATAAACGGAGCCGCTCCTGAAGACGTCAGCGCGCCGTTTCCGGTTTTGGCGGAACTCAATCAAACGACTTCTTATCAGATCAACATCGAAGTCAGCGGAGAAAGGATTCTCCACTGGATTACTTCAAACGACACGGGAGAAAAAATGGGACTCGGTTCTTGGACAGATACCAGTCCCACCAAAGAGAAATTTCTGTATGGCACCTTTGGCTTCCGTTCGTTGAGTGGCGAGGTCTTTTCGGTGGATGAACTGACACTGGCCACCAGAAAACAGAATTAACCTTTTTGTGTAACAGGCGATTATGGCCAAGAAAGTCAAAAACAATTACATCAAAACCGATCCGGTTCAATCAGGACGGACGGCAAACTCTTCCTTGCAACGTCAAACCCCGAACTGGTTTGAAAAACATCTGTCGCGCCGCCAGCTTGGCAAAGGTCTGGCCTGGACTGCCGGATTAGGCATGGCGGGTTTGGTGCTTTACCAGATTTCAGGCGATGACGAACCGGAAGTAGCCGAAGATTCGCTGGAACTGCAAAAGAAAGAAGGCTGGAACATCGGTTCGACGGAAAAGTCGCTGGTGTTTCCGGCCAGTGTGACGCCGACCGACAGCGCCGGCAAGGTCTGGAGCGCCTTCGATCCGAATTACCTGATTTCGATTTACCAGCCGCGCGATCCCAAATGGCAACCGTTCTTTTCGCCGACGCTGTTGCAATCGCTGTCGCAGATTTCGCTCAACAAGGAAATCAAACTGATTCGAACCGGCGAAATGATCGAAGCTTATCAGCGGGCCGAAGGCTTGCGTTCGTTGATCGCTTCGGGAAAAAACACCAACCAGACATTGATTATTTCCGATTTGCCCGGACCGGCTTCGATTGCCGTTGGCGCGGCGATGGCTGATGTCGTGACGCTGGTTCCGGTGTTCGACAACTGGCCGCATCCGCTCGGAGTGGTGCGTTCGCACGAAACGTTGTCGGCAATGGTCTATTACGCCAACGAAATTGACGAGAAGCGCAAACAGGTTCCAGAAAACGCTCCGGCGTTGTTGTTGCTGGACAGCAACCGATTGTCGCCTTACACCGATCAGGACAATCAATTCGACAATCGGTATCTGGCCAAGCTGCCGCCTGCGGAAGAATTGAAGCAGCGCGGTATTCTGCAGGTGATCTATCTGGCCAAAGACCAGACGCAATCAGCCGAACTGGACGACATCAACGAAGATTTCGTCGAATGGCAGAAAAACGGCATCAACGTGCAGTTGTTGCGATTGTCGGAGTTCAAACCTTATGACGAGACGTTGACCGCCAGCAATACGGCCTCGACGACTTCGAACTCGACGGTCAGGCATTATTACTACGGCGGTTACCCATATTCGCATTGGTGGTTTTACAGTCATTATTACTGGAGCCGCCCCTCCACGATTATTTACGGCAGCGGTTACAACTACGGTGGCGGATATTACGGAACCAGCCGAGTCTCGCCGCCGCCTCCGAATTATTCGCGCCCGTCGTTCGATCCGCCGAATTATCGTCCGACGACGCGCTCTACGGTTTTCAGTTCCGCTCGCGTTGGCGCTTCGCCCGGCGCAACCGGCGTCGGCAGAACCAAACCGACCGGATTCGGACGTACCAGCGTGCGGCGTGGCGGCGACGGGCGAGTCAGCGGAGTTCGCTCCGGTCGTTCGGGGTCATACGGACGCAGCGGCGGCGGATGGTTCAGCGGTTAGTCATCACAGGAAAATAGCTTCAACGCAAAGGCGCGAAGAAGCAAAGCCGCAAAGGGTTTTCAGGTTTTGTTGATCGCCAAAACTTTCTTTGCGCCTTTGTCGCTTTGCGCCTTTGCGTTTGAAAGCTGGCTGAGAGGAACATTGATGAGCATTTTTCTTTTCTTTCTGATTGGCACGGGAACGTTTTTGTTGCTGATGCTGATTCTGGTGGCGGTTTTTGCCGGAGGGCTGTATCTGGCCAAAACCGGCAACCAGGGACGCATTGATGGCAGCCGGCGTTCGTTTCTGACCGGGCGGCAAAACGATCACGCATTGTTTTTCGGCATTCAACTGGTGATTCAGGTCTTCGGCGGTGACGAATTGCGTTCGCGGCTGGCCCGGTTGATTGAAGCCGAAGACGAAACCGATTCGGCAGCCGAAAAGCGCCGCTTCATCAAAGCCGTTGCGTCGTTGTTGATCGAAAACCAGTATGCCTGGGAATACGGATACTGGGATTTTCAAAGCGATGCCGACACAGCCATCAGCAATTTCAACCAATGGCGAAACGAGATCGAAGCTTCGATGGCGACCGAAGGCGACGAACTCGGCAGCGAAGTGGATCGCGTTCACCGGTTTTCGGATCAGAAGGAATTTTTGATCGTTTCGTTGATGATGTTGATTGACAACCGCGAAGAGCCGGTCGAAGACGATGTCGGCGATTACCAGTTCCGCCCGACCTATGCGCAATTGACCCAGCCGTTCCGCTTGATGGTGGAAAACCTGCAGGAAAGCGAATACTTCCGACCGGGGACGTTCAAACAATTGCTGCACGGGTTGCAATCGCTCGATCCGCGCGCCATCGAACGCGATGGCATTTATGTTTATCCGGGAACGGAGCAGGACGGATTGTCTTCAATGGATTTGATCGGCGAGGAAGGCTGGAAATACCTGACCGATCATTCCTTGCGATATTGAAGAATCGGGTCGGGATTTTTCAGGTAAAAAAAGCCGTCGAGCAAGTTGACCTTGCTCGACGGCTTTTTCATTGTCAGAGGAAAATCAGCGTTGACGCTTACGGCGCGAAGTAGCCTGACAAATCAATCACCAGATCGGTTTGTGCCAGGGAAAAGATGTTGAACGATCCATGGGTTCCCAGCCCGACTGTGAAGTGGCGATTGAAGATTTGATTGGCCGGAAAGTTGGTTGTCGCCACCAGAGGCTTGGTTGTGCCGCCCGGCCAAAACGTCAGATAACCCGCCTGATTGTTGACCACCGTGGCATTACCGACAATTGCCATGGCCGTGTTTGCTATCGTCGCGCCTCCGCATTGGCCGCGTGCCTGCTGGACGTGTGTGAAACCGGCGTGCAGTGGCGCATTGAGCGTGTAACAGCCAGGTTCTCCGGTGCGCGTTTCCAACAGCCTGACCGGATGCGGCAAGGGATAAAACAGCAATCCTGCGCCATTCAAATCATTGGCTTCGGCGCTGTAATAACCCAGAACGTCAACAATCAGGTCGGTGTTGGTGGTCGAGTAGATCATGAACTCGCCCGTCGTTCCCAACCCCACTGTAAAGGGAGCATTCATGATCTGCCCCGCCCTGAAATTCGAACTGGCAACCAGTGGACGTGATTGCCCGCCAGGGTAAAGCGTCAGAAAGCCGTCGGCGGAATTGAGAGTCGTGGCATTGCCAACCAGAGCTTTGGCCGATGACGGGATGGTCACGCCGTTGCAGGTCAATTGCCCCGGTTGACTCTGCTCGACTCCGCCCGCGATCTTGGTTCCGGGCGTGAAGCAGCCGGATTCCCCGGCTCTTGTTTCCAGCAATCGGATCGGTTTGGGCAGCGGATGAAAATACAACCCGCCGATTGCCGGAGGGGCGTAATAACCTGTGACATCAATCACGACGTGGGTATTTGAAGTGACGAAAATTTTGAAGGCTCCGTCGTTGGCGCCAAGGCCGACAGTGAACACGTTGTTGAGGATTTCGTTGGGGCCGTAGTTGGAATTTGCTACCAGCGGTTGCTGGGCATCGCTTGGATAAAGCGTCAGATAACCACCGCCGGATTGAACTGTGGTGATGTTGCCGATCAACGCCTGAGCGTCCACCGGAATGCCGCAAACAGCTCGTCCGGGTTGAAGCTGTGACGTGCCGCCGGCAATAGGCGCGCCGGGCTGGTTGCAGGCATTGGGGCTTGCGCCCGGACGTGTGTCGAGCAAGCGGACGGGCGTGGCCAACGGATAAAACTGCAATCCATTGGTGGATGTGCCGCCGCTGATGCCAACACTGTATTCGCGTGTGCCAAAACAGTTGTTTTGTCCGGTGGCTTTGACGGTAAAGGTGAAGGCGCCAGGCAGAACAGGCGTGCCGCTGATGTTTCCCGTGGCTGGGTTCAATGAAAGCCCATCGGGCAGAGCGCCAGCGCTGACGGTGTATGTATAAGGCGCTGTGCCGCCGGTTGCCGTCAATGTGACATTGTAAAGCGCGCCAATGTTTCCGTTGGGAATCGTTGCCGGGTTGACGGTCACGGCGGAGCAGGGCGGACGAATTGTGAGCAGATAGGCTTTGTTGCCTTTGCAGCCGAAGTTGTCCGTGGCTTCTAACGTGAAATTGAAGTCTCCGAAAGTCGTCGGCGCACCGCTCAGCAGTCCCGTATTCGGATTGAGAGTGAGATTGCCCGGCAAATTTCCCGAAACTACAGCCCAGGTAACCATCCCCTGGCCGCCGGTCTGGGTGAAGTTTTGGCTGTACGCTTGTCCGGCTGTGCCCTGTGGCAGCAGCGGATTGGCCGGGTTGATGACGATTGTCTGGCATTGAATGTTGGTCAGATAGAATTTGACGGAATTGCCGCCGTTGGCGGATGCCGTAACTTGATAACTTCCAGTTTGATTGATGGCGGTGGCAGTTACATCAGCGCGATTATTGGCGCTGATTGGCGATGGGTTGGGCGCCAGCATGGCGCTTGCTCCTGTAGCGGGCGGGGTAAAAATCACCTCGCCGCCGGTGACCGGTTCGCCAAAGTCGCTGCTGACAAAGACGATCAACGGATTGGTGAACACAGTGTTGAGCTGGGCAGACTGGAAGTTGCCGAAAATGGCTGTAAGATTGAAACCGCGAGATTCAAACGCGCCTGAGTCAACAGCCCCCACCCGGATCACTCCTCGTTGGTCGGTGGAAGGCGCGTTTTCACTGATTCCGGCGTTGATGGCCGGGCTGCCTGGCAACAAGGCGTGAGTTGGTGTCAGACCTCCATAATTTCCCAAAGCCGCCAGAAGCGAGTTTTGGTTGATCTGGTCGGTGGGATGAATCAGGAATCCGTTTCCGCCATCATCCATAAGATTGCCTCCCGCAGAGATGACGCCTACTGAAAAAACGGTTCTGATGTTGGGCAATGTATTGTCGGCAAAGATCGTGTTGGTCAGCGTTACTGTCGTGGGGTCTCCGGAAACTGAAAGGCCGCCTGCTCCCGGATTACCGGCTGTTTCATAAGTTGCCATATTATTGGCAACTGTGCAGTTGGTCAGGTTCAGCGTGGTGGAAGTGACTACGCTGCCGGCGTGTATGCCGCCGCCTCCTAAATAATCCTGCGAAGAGTTGCCGCTGATCGTGACGTTGGTCATTGTCAAGGCTCCGCTTCCGCCCGTTGCCCCCATGAAATATATGCCGCCGCCGCGTTTGACAGACTGATTATTGCTGATGGTGCAATTAGTGATTTGTCCGTTGCCCTGAAGATAAATGCCGCCGCCGTAAGCTCCCGCCACATTGTTCGTCACGATACAGTCGGTCAATGCAAGGTAACTATGGCTCAAGATTCCTCCGCCATAATTGAGGGAGCCATTTGCGTACCCATCGCTAATGGTCAGCCCGGTAATGGAAATGTTCAGTCCATATTTCGAAATGTTGAAAATTCGGTACTCGCCGCCAGAGTCGCGCCGGACTGTCAGGTTGGCGGGGCCGGTCGAGTTGATAATGCTGATGCTGTCAGTGATGTTCGGCAAGACTTCTGTCAAATTGACAACCTGTGGGCCGGATGGAAGGGTGAACAGAATGGTGTCTGCGCCGCTTCCAGCCGGACAATCAATCGAACCGCTTTGGTCGTTATTGTTGGCATTGATGATGGCTTCGCGCAGTGTGCATTTGCCGTCCACGATTGGGGCGCCATCATCGGTAGTGTTGACGATGATGGTGCTTGCCGGAGCTGCTGGAATGGCCGGCGCCGAACCGGCGACCATAAGGCTTTTATGATTCCAGGTAGACTGTCTGAAGCCTGATTTTTGTTCGCCGGCCCTGACGCTCCAGCCGATCAGACTCAACGTGGAAAAGCCAAGCAGCAGAACGCTGGCGATCAAACTCCATCTTCGTGATTGGAGAGAAGGGAACGTTGTTAAACTTGAATTCTGTTTCATTGCTCGACTCCTTTTTGCAGTTTGGTGCGATTTCTGGGGATTGTTATTGCCGCTGTTCCGTTTCGCCTGACAGCATTGGTTTCAGATCCAGCAGCCGCTCTTTCAGCACATAACCGCGCGCGCCAGCTTTTTTGGCGGCGTTGCGCAATCGTTCATCGTCGTAATCGGTGACGATGACTATCTTCGCCTTCGGATCAGCCGCCAGAATCCTCTGGCTGGCTTCGATTCCGTCCAGACCGGGCATCTTGACATCCATCAACACCCAGTCAGGCCGATGCCGCAGATAAGCGGGCAGCGCTTCCAGACCGTCTTCGCATTCGCAGAGCGCGCCGGTCAGATCGCTCAACAGTGTGCGAATCAGGCGGCGCATCGCAGCGTTATCTTCGACAATCAGTACTTTCATCACGGCTCCACTTTCTGTTTTCGTTCAAAGGCGGGCGGATTATGGCTGGAAGGCAAGGTCGGGTGAATGCAGGGTTCTACCCATTTTATGGGCGGTAGAACTACCTATTTTGATGGGTAGTTCTGCCTAAGAGTGATCTGTCTGAAGAAGTTGTGCCGATTTTGGCTCGTGAAAAAACTTAGATCAGATTTCATCTCGATCTACGGAGTTTGCCACTGAGGAGCGGAGACACAGAGGTTTCTAAATTCTTTTCTGAGCCTCTGCGACTCAGTGGCTAAACCGTACCGCCAACTGAAAACCGATTTAAAGCTGGGAATGGTGGTCAAGGGCGAATTTGAGCAAGGCATGGCTTCCTTTGAGTTCGAGTTTGGCGCTGATGTTGGCGCGATGATGTTCGACGGTGCGGACGCTGATGAAAAGTTCAGCCGCAATTTCCTTGCTGGTTTTATATTCGGCAATCAGTTTCAGCACACGGCGTTCGGTTGGAGTCAAATCATTCAGACCAGCGGGTTGAGGAGTTGAAGCGCGCGCCACACGTTTCAACAGGCTGGTCGAAAGCGCCGGACTGACGTAATTCTGCCCTGCGGCAACGGCTTTGATTCCGGCGACGATTTCAGTGATGGCGCTGTCTTTGAGCACATAACCCATCACGCCCGCATCCAGCGCCTTGTTGAAGATGTGTTCGTCCCTGTGCATCGTCAGAAAGATGGCCGATACCGGGAGTCGTCTGGCGTGCAGACGTTTCATCACTTCAAACCCGTCGCAGTTCGGCATATCAATATCAATCACAGCCACCTGAGGCGCTGTTTCCTGCAACAACGCCAACGCGGTTTCGCCATCATCGGCTTCGGCGACGATTCTGATGCCAGGGTCGGTTTCGATGATCTGGCGCAATCCACGTCGAAAGATCGGATGGTCGTCGGCAATCAGAACTGTGATTTCAGGTTTCACTACGATGAACTCTTTATCTGGTCAGATAACGTCAAATTGACGGTGATTGTTGTGCCTTGTCCCGGCGCTGAACTCAGTGCGTAAACGCCGCCGAGCAAACGAATACGCTCGGCAATGCCCAGCAAGCCAAACCCGCGTTTTGCCGGATTTGCCGTGACGGATTCAGGAGAAAATCCGCGACCGTTGTCGCTGATCGTCAGCGTAATACCGTGTGTTTCGCGCGCAACTATAAACGAAACCTCCGTTGCGCCGGAATGTTTGACGATGTTGTTCAGGCATTCCTGCGCAATGCGGTACAGGCTCAACTCGACTTCGTCAGGAAAGAGTTTGTCTACTGGCGCGACTTCGACGGTGAAACGTATCCCGGAAGCTTCGGCCACTTTTTCGACCATTGCTTCCAGCGCGCTGGTCAGGCCGACTCGATCCAGATGGTAAGGTCGCAAGTTGTACGCGATTTCGCGCACTTCGCTCAGAGCTTGCGTCACGGCGTCGGTGATTTCGCCAAACTGCTCTTTGGCCTTTGTACTTTCGTCGGCGACCTGTTCGCCCAAGATGGCGCGGTTTTTGATGACCAGCAGATTCTGCCCCAGACTGTCGTGCAATTCGGCGGCAATGCGTTTGCGCTCGCCTTCTTGCGAAACGATCAATTGCCGCGCAAAAGCTTCCTGCGATTCGCGCTCTTTCTTCAACTGCGAAACGCGGCGCTCATAGGCCAGAAAGACCGTGCCCGCCACCACGATTCCAACCAGCCCCGCAAACCACCATGTTTGCCAGAAACGCGGAACGACTACGACGCGCAAGCTTTGTCCTTCGGTGTTCCAAACGCCGTCGCTGTTGGCGGCAACCACTGTAAACAGGTATTCGCCCGGCGGCAGGTAGGAATAATACGCAGTGCGACGTGTTTCGGCTTCTACCCAGTCAGGGTCCATACCGGCAAGTTTGTAACGGAACCTGACCTGTTCGGATTTGATCAGACTCAGGCCGGTGTAATGAATCTCCAGACTGGTTTTGCCCGGCTCGATCCGCACTTGATCGGCGAAACCGGTGGCTTCGCGGTCAATCAAACAATCTTCAATGACAACCGGCGGCGGACGCAGATTGGGCGCAAGAGATTCCGGTCTGATGACTGCCGCGCCTCGCTGAGTCGGGAACCACAAGCTTCCGTCACGCGCGCGCCAACCAGAGGGTAAACCTCCGCCGTTGCATTCATTGCTTTTCATGCCGTCGGCCACGCCGTAAACAATGGGTTTCAGCGACCGTAATCGCCCGGCGGCCAGTTCGGCCAGTTCCTGTTTGCTGACGCAAGTGATGCCCTGATTGCCAGTCAGCCAGTAATTGCCCTGCCCGTCATCCAGAATTCGGGAAACCACGTCTTCAAACAGCCCCTGTTTGGTCGTGAAATACGTGAAGCGTCCGTCACGCAATCTGGCCAAACCGCCGCCGTAAGTGCCTATCCACAGCGAACCGTCTTCGGCTTCGTGAATGGCTCGCACCATGTTGTTTGGCAAACCGTTTTCGGTGGTGTGATTGGTGAACTTTCCGTCTTTCATCAGACTCATTCCGCCGGATGTGCCGATCAGAAGCCTGCCGGAACTATCTTCGGAAATGAATCTGATGTGGTCGTCCGGCAAACCGTCCGCGATTCTGTATGACCGGAACTTGCCCTCTGCCCAGCGATGCAGTCCCTGATTGCTGCCCAGCCAGAGAGCGCCTGCGCGATCACGATAAATGCCTATGATCTCATCGCTCGGAAGCCCGTAGTTCGCCTTGGTGAAACGGGTGATTCGCCCGTTTTTCATTCGAGCCATTCCTCTACCCCAGGTTCCCATCCATAAACTGCCATCCGTGTCGGCCAGCAACGACCAGATGCAACCGTCGGGCAAACCGTGGGATTGGGTGAAAAGAGTCGTTACTCCATCTTTGACGCGAGCCAATCCGCCACAAGTGATTCCAATCCACATGCTGCCTTCGGCGTCTTGCGTAATCGGAACAGCCGCGCTGTTCGGGATTTCTGGAAAATCGGCGAAGACTGTCACCTTGCTTGCCGTTAAACGGCTGACTCCGCCGGTTGTGGTGCCGACCCACAAACTGCCTTCGGCATCTTCCGTCAGACTGGCAACATTGTCGCTTGCCAGACCGTCGCGCGCAGTAATTGACCTGAACAATTTGTCGCGCCGATTGCCATTGGCCAAGGCTCCGACTGCCAGACGGTTCAATCCGTGCGTTTGATTGCCGATCCACAAATTCCCCAGACGGTCTTCGTAAAGGCAACTGATCTGATTGCTGGACAACCCATCGGCTGTCGTAAACGACGTGGGTTTTCCGTCTGAAAACCTGACCAGCCCAGCAGTGTTGGTTCCAATCCACAGGCTGCCGTCTTTGGCGGCGCGCACCGCCTTGACGTTCGGATCCTTCAGACCGGCTTGTTGTGTGTAAATTTGGAATTGTCCGTCGCGTAATCTGGCCAACCCCTTGTCCGTGCCGATCCATAAATTGCCGTCGTTGTCTTCCGTTACGCTGTTGACGAAATTGCTCGGCAAACCGTCCGCCGTTGTGTACGAGGAAAAGCGTCCGTCGCGGTATTTGACCAGCGCCACGCCCCAACCCAGCCACAGATTGCCGGCGCGATCTTCGCACAGCGGCCAGAATCCACGGCCCGGCAAACCTTCCTTCTGAGTGAATGCGGTGAAGCGCCCGTTCCTGTAACGGCTTAAAGCGCCGTCCGCGCCAATCCACAAATCGCCCGTTCGCGATTCAAAAACCGATGGAATACGGCTGCTGACCAACTGGGGCGTGTTGGCGGCGTTGAACACAGTGAACCGGACTCCGTCAAATCGCACCAACCCGCCGAAAGTGCCCATCCACAAATATCCGTCGCGGGTTTGCACCAGCGTCATGACTGAATTTTGCGGCAAGCCCTGTTTGGTTCCCCACGAATCGAGTATGTATTGAGTGGTCGCGGGTTGGCCGAATGCGGTTGCCTGGCAGGTGAAGAGAGAAGACCACAGCAGAAAGAAGCGAAGCCTGCACGCCAGTCGAAAAGCCGCCGATGGAAGAATTGGGTTTTGATTCATAGAGATGTCAGCAGGAAAAGGCCATAAAAGTTGATCGTCTAAACATCTCGGCGATTCGGCGGCCAGTTTAGACGAGATCGCCATCGAGTCAATCAGGCAAATGCTTTCACGGCAGATTCGAGCGAACCGAATGGGGGGTTGCAATGCGTGGAAAGATCGCAACAATCAACCGAATTTTGTTTACGACAAGGAGATCAAATGATGCGTTTCAGTATTCTATTGGTTCTTACTGGGCTGTTGATTCTGCCGGTGGCGGCACAACCGCAGCCGTCCGAGGCGGTCACGGCCAAAGTAGACGCGGTCTTTGCCGATTTCGACAAACCGGATTCGCCGGGGTGCGCGTTGGGAGTCATCAAGGACGGCAAGCTGATTTATGCGCGCGGTTATGGCAAAGCCAATCTGGAACACGGCATCGCCAACGGTTCAAAACTGGTTTACGACATCGGTTCGACTTCCAAACAATTCGCGGCGGCCAGCATTTTGTTGTTGGCGCAACAGGGAAAACTTTCGCTGGAAGACGACGTTCGCAAATTCATTCCCGAATTGCCGAGTTACCAAAAACCGATTTTGATTCGTCACCTGATTCATCACACCAGCGGATTGCGCGATTACCTGACGCTGTTTTCATTGGCCGGAGTGAGTTTCGACGACACGACCACCGAAACCGACGCATTGAATATCATCGTTCGACAAAGAGCGCTCAACTTCACTCCGGGCGATGAATGGCTCTACAGCAACAGCGGATATTTTCTGCTTTCGATCATCATCAAACGCGCCAGCGGCAAGTCTTATCCTGAATTCGCCAAAGAACACATCTTCGATCCGTTGGGGATGAAGCACACGCTGGTATTGGACAACCACAAACGCATCGTGCCGATGCGCGCGACCGGCTATTCACCGAATCCGAAAGGCGGTTTTCAAACTGAAATGTCGAATTTCGAGCAAACCGGCGACGGCGCGGTGCTGACTTCCGTCGAAGATTTACTGTTGTGGGATCAAAACTTTTACGAACCGAAAGTCGGCGGCAAGGCGTTTCTGGATTCGATGCATGCGGTGGGAGCATTCAACGACGGCAGGAAGCTCGATTACGCCAGCGGATTGTTCATCGAAGAATACAAAGGTTTGAGAAAAGTGAGCCACGGCGGTTCGTGGGCGGGATACAGGTCGGAGCTTTTGCGTTTTCCCGATCAGAAATTTTCAGTGGCTTGTTTGTGCAATTTGGGGACGGTGAACCCCAGCGCGTTGGCTCAACGAGTGGCGGATGCGTATCTGGCTGACTGGTTCAAAACAACCGAAAGCAAACCTTCGACAATGCGCGGAACGCCGCCGAAATTGCCTGATCCGATCACGCTGACCGCCGAGCAACTGGCCGAATACGTCGGAAGTTTTTACAGCGAAGAGCTTGATACGACGTACAAGTTGCTGATGGAAAACGGCAAATTGATGGCGATGGATCGCAACGGCGCAAAGCGACTCTTGATCGCGCGGACACGCGACTTGTTCACACTTGGGCAAGGCGCGCAGTTTGAAATCACGCGTGAAGCCAGCGGAAAAGTCACAGGCTTTGGCGTGAACGCCGGGCGCATTCGCGGTGTTCGCTTTGTGAAGCAGTAGAGCGGGTTTTCCAACCCCTGCTTTCATCGCGTTGGGCGCTGACTGCGGTCATCGGATTTTTTGATGGGTTCCGGTTCGTTCGAACGAGTTGCCGCAAAGGCATACCAAAACAGCAGTGCGAACGGAGCGATCAAAAACGGAAGATAGAGCAATCCCACTAACAGGTCTTCTAGCAAAGTCATAACTGTTCTCAACTAAGGGCCAACGATTTAGCCGTCACCGGTCGTTAAAGGAGTAGCACCCGACCGGTGCGGCTTTATTTTTTCCGCTAATAATTCAGCAAGCCGAATGCCAGTTCTGATGGCTTGCCGATGCGGAGATTAAAAGACTTCGCAGGTTGAATTCGGAAACAACAAGAAAAACGTCTTCTTTTGAAGACAGTCGTGAATCAAAAAGTTGACACGCGCGATGCTCCGGCTCAGGCTTTGGCGACCAAACCGTCTGCACCGAGCACCACACGTTTTTGAGCGCGCATCGCCAGATTTGCCAGATGCGGACCGGAGACGGCGTTGTGACCGACTTCGACCGGAGCATTCGGTTCCTGACGCGATTTCACACATTCAATGAAATTCCTGACGTGCGGTTCGGTCGGAATGCCGCCTTTGTATTCGTGAATTGCCTGGGGCGGAATGTTCGGACGATTCCACGGTTCAGGAAAAACGCGATACCCGTCGTCATCAATCACCATCGTGGCCTTTTTGCCTTGCAGATGAATCTTCCAGGCGTCTTCGTAAGAATTGCCGTAACACAGCGTCCACGTCGCCAGAAAGGTCGGATATTCGTAAACCGCGCTGAAGGTGTCGGGCACATCTCCGCCTTTGTGAACGTAAATCGCGCCCTGACAAACGGCAGAAACCGGCGGTTTGCCTCCGTTGCAGAACCATTGAATCACGTCCATCAAATGCGTTCCCTGATCCGTCAAATGGCCGCCGTTGTAATCCGAAAAGTTGCGCCAGTGGAAAAAGCGGCGTTCGTCCAAGGTGTAGCGTTTTTTGGCTGGGCCTTGAAAACGTTCCCAATCCAGTTTGCCCGCCAATTCCAATTTTTGCGGCATGGGTTTGCGATTCCAGAACCATTGCGCGCGCGCCATGACCACTTCGCCCAGAATGCCGTCGTCCACCAGTTTTTTTGCGCCGCGAACGGCTTCGGATGAACGACGCTGCATGCCTACTTGAACGATTTGTTTGGTCGCGCGAACGGCTTTGACCATCTTCGCGCCTTGTTCGATGGAATAGGCGAATGGTTTTTCGGTGTAAGCGTCTTTGCCGGCGGCGACGGCGTCAATCAACACGTTGTGATGCCAATGATCGGGCGTCGCGTTCAAAATGGCGACCACGTCTTTGTCGTCCAGCAATTGGCGATAATCCATGGTCGTTTTCGCGCCGGAGCGAGAAAGTTTCAACGCCGAATTGATGTTGGGTTCATACACGTCGCAGACGTGAATGAATTCGATTTGATCGCTGAATTTGTTGAAGGAATTCATCACGCTGCGTCCGCGTCCGCCGGAACCGATGACGCCCATTTGAATGCGGTCGTTCGCGCCCAGCACGCGCGAGTAAGATGCAGCCGTCAACATGCCGGCTCCGGCGACCGTAGCGCCTGCTTCCGTGATGAACCGGCGGCGATTGAGGTTCTCTGCCATAGCTCGTCCTCCGAGTAGTTTTTTTGTTGATGAATGAAGTGAGAGGTGAAAATTTGCGCGTCCCGCTTGATTCGCGCAAACGGATAGTACCGCCGACTGCCAAATGCGGCAAGGCGGCGGTCAGCCAAAACATTTTTCAGGCAGGGGAAAAACTCATCAACGATCAACCCGGCGATCAGGAAGCCCGGTCAAGCCGAAACATAAAACAGCCGTGCCCAAGATTGCGAGCATGCAGGTAAGCAATTTCCGGGTTCGCAAACAGTTCGGCGATGACCGTTTCTACTTCGCGTTTGCCCACGGCTTGAGCGTCCAGAATGCGTTCGTCGCTGGAATATCCGCGCAACACGACTGCTGAACGGGGAAAATCCGGCGGATAAATCGAGTTCTCGACATACGGTTGGCACGGGCGTTCGTGAACGAAGATCGGGCCGGTTTCGGCATACGGCTGTTGCGATTCAAACGGGCGATGCGCCAACAAAATCACGCTTTCATCCGGATGCGAAAGCGTCAGACAAACGCGGCATTGATGCGGTTTGCCATCGCGCACAACGGGCAGCGAATTGCCGAATTGGTCTACGCGAGCATTCCGGGCGGCGGCAGCCAATTCCGGCGACAAGGGACGAATTTGAAATTGGATTGATGTGTTCATAGGAGAGATCGTAGCGGGTTTTCATCGCTCGTTCTCGCCGGAATCGGACATCGAATTTATTTTCCGAATTTTTCCGCCACATCCAGAATTCGCTGGGCGGCGCGCGCGTGCAGCGGTTCGATCAATTGCCCCTCAAACTGCACGGCAGCCAATCCGCGCGCCAACGCTTCGTTCACTGCCGCGACGATCTTTCGCGCGTGGGCGATTTCTGCTTCCGAAGGCGCAAAGACTTCGTTGGTGATGGCAATGTGCGAAGGATGAATGATCGCGCGGCCATCGTAACCCAGATTGCGCGCGCGTTCGCTGTCGCGGCGCAATCCTTCCAAATCGGGAATGGAAAAAAACGGCGCGTCATAAGCGTCAATGCCGACGGCGCGAGCGGAATACAGCATACGCGATCGTGCAACCAGCAATTCCGGCTCGCCCGCGGTCAATCGTGCGCGCGTCGCCGTCGAAAAATCAGCCGAGCCAAACATCAATCCATTCAATGCCGAACTGGATTCGGCAATCGCCGGACAATTCAACACGCCGCGCGGAGATTCGATCATTGCAATCATGCGTTGCTGGCTGGTCAGCAACGAACCCAGCGCCGCGACTTCTTCCGGGCGCTCGACTTTGGGCAAAACCGCGCCATAAGCCTTGCTGGCCGAAATGGCTTTGGCGTCGTCTTCGCCAAAGCCTGTGTCGAACCGGTTGACGCGAACAAAGACGGGTTTGGCGCCGAACTCCACTTCGCCGAGCAATCGCATGACGGTGTGCCGCGCTTCGACTTTACGGTCTGGCGAAACGGCGTCTTCCAAATCCAGAATCAGCGCGTCGGCTGCGGTGTCGCGCGCTTTCAGGATCATCTTTTCCGAAACGCCGGGAACGAATAACAAACTTCGCATCAGGTTTGACTCCTTTTGGGGATCAACACACGGCGACGAAGCGTCAGCACAACGTCGCCATTTTGATTTCGTCCGCGCGTTTCGACGTACACCACGCCGCGATCCGGTTTGCTTTGCGATTCGCGGATTTCCAGCACTTCGGTTTCGGCGTAAATCGTGTCGCCGTGAAAGCTGGGCAAGACGTGCTTGACGCTTTCGTATTCCAGATTGGCGATGGCGTGCAAGCTGACATCGTTGACTGACATTCCCACGACCAGACTGAAAATGAATGTTCCGTTGACCAGCCGCCGTCCGTGCTGCGTTTGTTGCGCGTAATGTTCGTCAATGTGCAGCGGATTTTGATTCATGGTCATCAAGCTGAACCATGTGTCGTCAAATTCCGTCACCGTGCGACCCGGCCAATGTTTGTATACATCGCCGACGTTGAAATCTTCCAGGTATCTTCCTGACATAAATTATCTCACCGGATATTTTGCGATCAGGCCTTTGGCGATGATCAGCCGTTGCAGTTCATTGGTTCCGCCGCCGATGATCAGCAGTGGAGCGTCGCGATAATACCGTTCAACACGGAAATCTTTGGCGTACCCATTTCCGCCGTGAACGCGCATCGCCAACAGCGCGACTTCCTGCGCGGTTTCGGTGGCAAACAATTTCGCCATTCCGGCTTCCAGGTCGCAGCGTTCGCCGCGATCTTTCTTTTCCGCCGCTGACCGCACCAGCAAGCGCGCAGCTTCGATCTTCGTGCCCATCTCCGCCAGCATGATCTGTATGGTTTGATGTTCGGCGATGGCTTTGCCAAAAGTTCGCCGCTGTTGCGCGTAATGAATCGCGTCTTCAAACGCCGCCTGCGCCAGGCCAACGCCGCGCGCGGCGACGTTGATGCGTTCGCTTTCCAGACCGGTCATGATTTGTTTGAAGCCTTCGCCTTCGCGCCCGCCGATCAGGTTTTCCGCCGGAACGTAGAAATCTTCAAACAACAGTTCGCAAGTTTCGACGCCTTTGTAACCGAGCTTTTCAATATCGCGCTCGACGGTGAAGCCCGCGCCGCCTTTTTCAATGATAAAGGCCGAAATGCCTTTGTGCGCGGGTTGCGCCGTCGGGTCGGTTTTGGCCGCCAGCACAAAGGTGTTGCCGTAACGGCCGTTGGTGATCCACATCTTCGAGCCGTTGATGACGTAACCGTCACCTTTGCGCACGGCAGTCGTTCGCAAGTTTTGCACATCGGTTCCGGCGTCGGATTCGCTGAGAGCCAATCCGCCCCGCCGTTCGCCAGTCGCCATTGCAGGCAAAAAGCGTTGCTTCTGCTCGTCGGTTCCAAAAGTAGCTATAATGTCGCAGCAAACCGAATGCGTGCCGATGGGACCGACCAGACTCATCCAACCGCGCGCCAGTTCCTCCATCATCAACGCGTAAGTCGTGTAACCGAGCGCCAGGCCGCCGTATTCTTCGGGCACGTTGGCGCCAAACAAGCCGAGCTTTTTCATGCTTTCGACCAGCGCGTGCGGATATTCGTTGTCGTGTTCCAGCTTGCTGGCCGTGGGCAGTACTTCGCGTTCGACAAATTCGCGCAGACTGCGGACGATCTGCTGTTGAGTTTCATCAAGTCCGTGCAAGGTTTCAGTCTCCTGAACGAAAATCGTTGTCTGATGGCGAAGCTTACCGCACAACCCGGCTGCGGGTAATGACCGAATGAGGTCTGCCGCGAAATTTTTCATGACCTGACCGAGAACTGGGTTCAACGGCGCGCGAAAATTGCCGAACATCGGGAAAACCGACATTCTGGATCGTTGCGTATAAGTCAGGCGATGAGGTCTAATACGCGCCGTTACGAACACAACTTTCGACAACCCAAAACTTAATTTTAGGAGGCAAAAAGCAATGCTCAAAAAGATTCTCGGTTTGAGCCTGTTGACGATTGCGCTGACCGCAACGGCGCTGGCGCAGCAAGCTCAGCAACCGCCTGCGATCAAGACGCATTTGAAAGTCGGCCAGGCCGCGCCTGATTTCACGATGAATGGCACGGATGGCAAGGCTTACAAACTGTCGGATTTCAAAGGCAAAAAGAACGTCGTGCTGGCCTTTTATGTGCTGGCATTCACCGGTGGCTGAACGCGCGAAATGAAGGCATATCAGGCTGATATTGCCAAATTCACCGACACAGAAACGCAAGTATTCGGCATTAGCGTGGACAGCGTTCCGGCGCTCAAGCGTTGGTCAGAAGACCTGGCGCCGGAAACCAAAGGATTGAGCTTCCCCCTGCTTTCCGATTTCAAACGGACAGTGGTCAAGGATTACGGCATTTTCAACGAAGCGGCGGGCTTCGGCATGCGCGCAACCTTCGTCGTGGATAAGGAAGGCATCATCCGCCACATCGAAGAAGGCAACACTGCCATCAATCCAAGCGCAGCTTTTGAAGCGTGCAACATGCTCAAGAAGAAGTAATCGGTTTTTCACTCTGGGGAGCGTTGGCAAACTGACGGGCATTGATGCCAAACGTTCGGTTTTCCGCCGCTCCCCGAATCTTGTCGGAGCTGATGATGACTATTTCCACTGGCTCGTTAATTGCGCGGTATCGCGTGCTGAACAAAATTGGCGCAGGCGGCATGGGCGAAGTCTATCTGGCGCAGGACGAATCGCTGGGACGCAAAGTGGCGATCAAGGTCTTGCCGGAAAGCTTCACCCAGGACGCTGATCGCGTTCGACGGTTTGAACAGGAAGCGCGTTCGGCGTCGGCGCTCAATCATCCGAACATCATCACCATTTACGAAGTCGGCAAACACGACGGGACGCATTTCATCGCCACCGAATTAATCGAAGGCGAAACCTTGCGTCAGCAGATGAATTCGCAAAAACCGGATTTGGTCGAATCGCTGGATGTTGTGATTCAGGTGGCCAGCGCGTTGCAGGCGGCGCACAGCGTAGGCATCGCTCACCGCGACATCAAACCAGAAAACATCATGCTGCGCCCGGATGGATACGTGAAAATTCTGGATTTCGGGCTGGCCAAACTGACCGAACAAAATCCTTCGGGCGAATTCGATGCCGATGCCGTCACCAAATCGTTGTTTGAAACCCAGCCGGGAATGGTAATCGGCACGTTGACCTATATGTCGCCGGAACAGGCGCGCGGCCAGCGTGTGGATGGACGAACGGATATTTTCAGTCTGGGCATTGTGATGTATGAACTGGTCAGCGGGCAGCGCCCATTCAACGGATCAACGCCCAGCGACATCATCGCCGCATTGCTGACAGCCGAACCGCCGAAGCTTTCGACTCGGTTGCCGAACGTGCCGCCGGAACTGGAACGCATCGTCAATCGCATGCTGGTCAAAGACCGCGAGCTTCGTTACCAAACGGCTCAGGAAGTCATTGGCGATCTGAAGCGCGTCAAAGCGCGTTTGGAACTGCTGGGGCTTGGCGATGAAGACCTGGTGGAAAGCGAAGAAACTCTGCCGCTGGAAATTCCCACTGCCCAATTGCCCGCAGCGCAAAACAACAGCGGACAAGTTGCGGATACGCTGGCGACCAATTACGCCACGAACATCGCGCCGGTCAGTACACAGGTTACGCCATCGCAAACTTACGAAACCAATATAGGGGCGAATTACTCTACGGCGTCGAATCCGCCACAATCATCCGCGGCGCAATCTTTTGTCGCGCCGACTGCGCCGATTGTTCAATCCGGCAATCGCCGCAAACTGCTGTATGCAGCGTTGGCTGTGTTGGCGCTGGCAATTGCGGGGCTGTTTGCGTATCGCACCTTTAGCAGCGGCAGCGGCGTGATTGATTCGATGGCTGTGTTGCCGTTCGTCAACGTCACCCAAGACCCCGAAGCCGAATACCTGATCGAAGGCATTGCCGAAAGTTTGATCAACACCTTGTCCGCGTTGCCGGAACTCAGCATCAGTTCGCGCAATTCCGTCATTCAATACAAAGGCAAAGAACAGGATGCTCGCAAAGTCGGCCAGGAACTGGAGGTCAAAGCCGTGCTGGTCGGACGGTTGACGCGGCGCGGCAATGAAGTTCGCGTCAGCGCCGAATTGGTGGACGCGAGCAACGGTCGGCAGATTTGGAACGATCAATTCATACGGCGCACGTCTGATCTGTTGTCGCTGCAGGAAGAAATCACCCAGAAGCTGGCCGGAAAACTTCGCCCGCGATTCGCTCCGTCGAAACAAGACATGCTGGCCAAAGTCGGCACGGAAAATTCCGAAGCTTATGAACTGTATTTGAAAGGCCGTTATTACTGGAATCAGGGCACGCCCGAAGCGTTGCAAAAAGCCGACGAATTTTTTGAAGCCGCCGCCGGAATGGACGGCGCGTTCGCCGAAGCCTTTGCCGGATGCGCAGCTTGTCACGCGGTCGGTTCGGGCGGCGAAACGCCGCAGCAAAGCATGACCAAAGCCAAACAAGTCGCATTGACGGCGTTGAAGAAAGACGACCGATTGGTGAACGCCCACCTGACGTTGGCCGCTGTCAATTTCCGCTACGATTGGGATTTCGCTACGGCGGAACGGGCATTCAAACGCGCCATCGAACTCGATCCGAAAAACGCCACGGCTCATCAACGTTACGCCGAATTTCTGTCCTTGATGGGACGCCACAAGGAAGCCAACGCCGTAGCCTGGAAAGCGCGTTCGCTCGATCCGCGTTCGTTGCCGGTCAACCAGGCGATTGGCGCGATTCAGTATTACGCCAGGGAGTACGACCACGCCGCCGACCATCTGAAAAAGACGCTGGCGATTGACGACGAATACGCTCCGGCGCACACCAGTCTGGGATTGGTGTTTGAACAAACTGGCAAACAGCAGGAAGCCATCACGCAATTGTTGCGCGCCAAATTGCTGATGGGTGAAAACAGCGAATACCTGACTTCGTTGAAAAAAGCCTTTGTCGAATCCAAAGAAGCCGGGTACTGGCGACGCGAACTGCAACACCTGAACGAGGAAGCGAAACAACGGTATGTGTCCGCGACTTCGATTGCGGCTTTGCACACGCGGCTTGGCGAAGCTGATCTGGCGTTGGCGGCTCTGGAAAAAGGGCTGGCCGAGAAAGACAGTGGCCTGGTCGAATTGAAAGTCGAACCATTGTTCGACCCGCTTCGGAAACTGCCGAAGTTCGGCGAACTGCTGAAACGCATCGGGCTGGCCGACTGATGCACAGCTTCGTCTCTGAAAGGACAGTAGAAAGTAGCCGGTGGTGAGAAAGTAGCCGGTGGTTTCACAAAGCCTCAGCACGGGCTACTTTTTGCTGCGCCTACAGCGCAAAAAACTTCAACCGCACCGAAAACTCTTTTCTCGCAGCCAAACCGTTTATCAATCCACAGCAAGCGGGTAAACTGCGCGCGTTTTATCAGTCCAACTCGGAGATCAGCAAAGCATGGCAATCGTGACCGGAACTCGCCTCGGCGTTTACGAAATCCTTGCGCCCCTTGGCGCAGGCGGCATGGGAGAAGTGTATCGCGCCCGTGACGAACGGCTTGGCCGAGATGTGGCAATCAAAGTCCTGCCCGCCGATTTCGCCAAAGACGCCGACCGGTTGAAACGCTTCGAGCAGGAAGCCCGCGCGACTTCGGCGCTCAATCATCCGAACATCCTGACCGTTTACGACATCGGCACGCACGACGGCGCGCCTTACATCGTCGAAGAATTGCTGGAAGGCGAAGAACTCCGTGTGCAATTGAACGAAGGCGCGATTGCTCCGAAAAAAGCGATTGAATACGCGCGGCAAATCGCCGACGGGCTTTCCGCAGCTCACGCCAAAGGCATCGTCCATCGTGACTTGAAACCCGAAAACCTGTTCGTCACCGCCGATGGCCGCATCAAGATTCTGGATTTCGGCCTTGCCAAGCTGCGCCCGCAACAAACGATGCAAGCCGATTCGCAAGTCGCCACGCAAAAGAAAATCACCGATCCGGGGACGGTCATGGGAACAGTCGGTTATATGTCTCCCGAACAGGTGCGCGGACAAGACGTAGATCATCGTTCGGACATCTTCAGCTTCGGCGTGATTCTGTATGAAATGCTGAGCGGGCAGCGGACATTCAGCGGCGATTCGGCGATTGAAGTGATGAACGCGATCCTGAAAGAAGAGCCGCCGGAATTGAGCGAGACGAACGCGAAGATTTCGCCAGCGCTGGACAGGATCGTGCGGCGCTGCTTGGAAAAGAGGCCGGAACGGCGGTTTCAATCGGCGAGCGATTTGGGTTTTGCGCTGGAAACGCTGACGACATCTTCGGGGTCGCGTGTGGAAACCACTGCGATAGCATCGAATTTACCGGTCACGAGGAAAAACAGTCTGTTCAGCAATGCTCGGCTGGCGTGGATAACAGCAGGCGTCTTGCTGCTGGGGTTGTTGGCAGCATTTCCATTTGTGCTGAAGTATCTACGCCAAACATCGCAACCCGAAGCCGCCGCCATTCGCTTCACGATTGCCCTGCCGGACAAGGTGACCAATCCGGGCAGGGCGCTGCACATCTCCCCCGATGGTCGGTATTTATTCTTCAATGCCACGATGGAAGGTAAGCGCCAGATTTGGCTGCGCCCGTTAAACGGGTTCACGGCGCAACCTATTCCCGGTACGGAAGGCGTCAGCACCATTGCTTTTTGGTCGCCCGATAGCCGCTCCATCGGATTCTTCGCCGACGGGAAACTCAAACGGGTTGATTTGCCGAACGGGACAGTACAAACCATTTGCGCTTTGCCAAGCGGGGCATCGGGCGGCGCGTGGGGACGTGACGGCACGATTATCTTTTTCGGAACGGGAGCAATTTACCGGGTTCCTGCCACTGGTGGAGAGCCGAAGCCCGCGGTCACGTATGGCGGCGGACGCGCGACCAACGTAACCATCCGGCCTTCCTTCTTGCCGGATAGTCGCCACTTCCTGCATTACGGCGGAGCGACACAAGAGGCGGGAATTTACGTTACTTCGTTGGAGGGCAAAGAATCAAAACGATTGTTGGCGGCGGATTCCGACGGCATTTATGTGGCTTCCAATGCGCAGGAGCCAAACAAGGGCTGGTTGCTTTTCCTGCGTGTCGCGGTGCTACTGGCACAAGCGTTTGATGCCGATCATCTCTCGCTCTCAGGCGAGCCGTTCCCCCTGGCCGATCAGATTGAACCGGGTAGCTTTACGGCTTCTGACACGGGCATCCTCATCTATGGGGCGCGTAACACTTACGAAAACGTCCAACTCGGTTGGTTGGATCGGACGGGGAAATCGCAGGAATTCGTCGGCACAACAGGCTTTGCTTTCATTCCCACGCTTTCGCCTGAGGGGAAACGTGTGGCAGTAATACGACAGGACAGCAAGACAGGAACGATTGACATCAGCGTCATTGACCTGATGCGAAACACTGAATCTCGGCTGACGTTTGATCCGGCAGATGATGCGTTTCCGGTTTGGTCGCCTGACGGAAGTCAGATTGCCTGGCGGTCGAATCGAGGCCAGAAAAATCAAATCTACCGAAAAGCAGCCAGCGGCGTGGGGGAGGAAGAAGTATTGCTTCAATCGGATGTTGCCGCCATTCCCAGCAGTTGGTCGGCAGATGGCAAAGTTCTTCTCTACACTCAACTTGATCCCGAAACGCTGTCAGACATCTGGCTTTTGCCACTGGACGGCGACCGCAAACCAACTCCATTTTCCCAGTCCCCCTTCAATGAGCTATCGCCGAAATTTTCTCCCGACGGACGCTGGGTTGCCTACCAATCAAATGAGTATGACAAAAACGAAATCTACGTGCAGACGTTCCCGGCAGGTGGCGGCAAATGGCAAGTCTCAACCGGCGGCGGGCATACTCCGCACTGGCGGAGCGATGGGAAAGAATTGTTTTATGCTTCTCCCGACCGCAAGCTAATGGCAGTAGAGATCAAAGGCGGCGCGACTTTTGAGGCGGGTTTACCGAAAGTGCTGTTTGATCTGCCCGCCGCGCAAGTGCAGCGTGATACGTTCACCGTATCAGCGGACGGGCAGCGTTTTCTCTTCCCGCGTTACTTGAGGGAAAATGCCGTCGCACCGTTTTCTGTCGTGGCCAACTGGACGGCGGAGTTGAAGAAGTGAAGCTTACGCTTGCGTCAAATATAATGCTGGGCAAGTCAGTTACAATGGCAAGGAAAGGATATCGTTTATGCAACAAATTGTGATGGATATCGCCGATGATAGTTTGCTGGCGCTGAGAATGAAGCCGCACGAAATCGCCGCCGAACTGCGATTGGTGGCTGCGATAAAGCTCTACGAATTGGGCAAGCTTTCGTCGGGCGCAGCAGCGCAGTTGGCTGGAATCCCGCGGGCCGTATTTTTGTTGCGGCTGGCAGATTACGGAGTTGACACCTTTCGTCTGACCGAAGAGGAATTACGACAGGAGACAAGTCTTGCCTGAAGTCATTTCCAATACTTCACCGATGCAGTATTTGCATCAACTGGGCCTTCTGCATTTGTTGCCCGCGCTGGTCAGCCAGGTGATCGTTCCACCAGCAGTTGTCGCTGAATTGGCGGCGGGGCGTTCGCGGGGAATCAATTTGCCTGATCCGGCGAACCTGCAATGGGTTGCCGTTCGACAGCCTATCAGCGCGCCCGCATTGCCGTTGGCGGTCGGCTTGGGACCCGGAGAAAGAGAAGTACTTGCGTTAGCGCTCGAATCGTCAGACGCGATAGTGGTTCTTGATGATCAACTGGCACGGCAGACTGCCCTGACGTTCGGTCTGCGCCTAACCGGAACGCTCGGCGTCTTGCTTGACGCCAAAAAGCGCGGCTTGATAAACGAAATCGCGCCAATGCTCGACCAACTTCAGAGTTTGCGTTTCCGTCTTGCCCCGCAAACTCGCGCGGCGGTTCTCAAGCTGGCGGGGGAATAAACAGTACGACAATCAGCGGTTAAGGAGCCAAACATTGATGAGCTTGCCGGAACGATTGCCCACTTTTGCTGAATTGCCGATCAAACCCGAATATCCGCTACGTTCAGCGTGGGGCGTATTTGGCGATGACGACGAAATCGGAACGCTGAATCTGCTGACGCCGGAGCGTGTCGCTGCCGCTGCGAAGCTGGTCAAAACCGGCGAAGTCTTTCCGATGAGTTGGGAGTTGGAAAAACCGCATCCACCTCTGTTTAACCGCTCGGTGTTGCGGCATACCGTTCAGCGGCGGCGACGCAACGTCTTCGACGACATTTACGACAGCTTCAACACGCAATCGTCTTCGCAATGGGACGGAGTGCGGCATTACGGCCACCGGCAACATGGGTTTTACAACGGCGTGACCGAAGAGCAGATTGCCGATCCCGCAAATTCGATCAACGGCATTCACAACTGGGCGCGGCGTGGCATTGCCGGGCGCGGCGTGCTGATTGATTTTCGCCGCTTTGCCGATGCGCAAGGCATCAGCTATTCGCCCGGCGTGCGGTACGGCATTACGCCGGAACAATTGCGGGCGGCTGCGGCGTGGCAAGGCGTGAAGTTTCAAACCGGCGACATTCTGTTGCTGCGTGTCGGCTGGATTGAATGGTACGACTCGCTCAGCGAAGAGCAGCGAGTCGCGCTTACCCAACCCGGCGGCATGCAAATCGCCGGACTGACACAAGGCGAAGAATCGTTGCGGTTTTTGTGGGACAACCACTTTGCCGCCGTGTGCAGCGACAATCCCAGCTTTGAAGCGAATCCGTTTCCCAAAGAAGACGAAGCCCTGCACGACACGATCATCGGATTGTGGGGAATGCCCATCGGCGAAATGTTCACGCTGGATAAATTGGCGGCGGCTTGTGCAGCGGACAAACGCTACGAATGTTTCTTCACGGCTGCGCCGCTCAACAAACTCGGCGGCGTGGCTTCTCCGCCAAATGCGTTGGCGATCAGGTGATTCAGAAAAACACTCGCTGAATAAACCAGAAACTTCCGGCGAGAATTACGATGACCGAGCCGATGGTTGCAACTCTTTCAGCAAACTCTGGTTTGTTACGGCGCAAGATCATCAACAACGACGCCGCGACAATGACAATACAGACTTGTCCGATTTCGACGCCCAGATTGAAGGAAAATAGCGACCAGCCCAATGCCCCGCGCGGCAACCCGAATTCTTTCAGCACGCCCGCAAAGCCAAAGCCATGAATGAAGCCGAAGAAAAACGCTATCCACGCGCGCACGTCGCGCCCGGATTTGCCGACCATCAGATTGTCTATGCCGACGTAAACAATGCTCAGCGCAATGATGGGTTCGATCCAGCGCGCTGGTGGGTTCAATACGTCCAGCGCAGCCAGTGTCAGCGTCACGCTGTGCGCGATGGTGAACGCCGTGACGATCAGCAATAACCGCCGCATGCTTCCGCCCAAGAGCAGCAAGCCGATGATGAACAGAATATGATCCGGTCCGGCGAAAATGTGCTGGATGCCGCTGACCAAAAATCTTTTGACTACGGCGACTGTGCTTCGCCAATCGCCCGCGCCGCCGATGAAATATTCCACCTTGGCGCGGTCTTTGTCGGCGATGTCCTGATGCGTCAGCGCATCGTCTTCGTAAACGTTGATGAAGGTTTGATGCAGCGGATCGTAGGGAAACAGCGAGCAATTTACGGAAAGCGAAACCGGCGTCGCTTTTGTTTGAAAGCCCAGTCGCAACGACAACGCCTGCTGATCGGGAATGGATTCGACCGCCAGCACCTCAAAGTCAATCGGCTGCCCATCCGCCTCTATCAACAAGCGAGGCCGCAACAGGTTTTGAATCGTTTCTTTCAGGGAATTCGCCCGCGACGAATCAAGCAAAGCCTCAGCGGGAGTGATGTCCAGTTCGTGGGCGAGGTCAATGACGTGAACGACCAGCGATGCTTCTAACTGGCCTTGGTTGAGCCGCAGATTCAGATAACTGTACGGCGCAGGATGAGCGAAAACGGGCGCTGCCGACCCGACCAATGTCGCAATCAGCAGCGCCAAGCGAAGCAGTTTTGAACCAATCAAGGTTATTTCAACTCAGAGTAAATCGCCGTGACGGCGGGTTTCAGGCGACCCAAATCGTAGCCTTTGAATTTTTCCGGCAGCTTAAAATCCGCCACAGCTTGATCCACTGTCTTACCGGCTTTCTTGGCTTCTTCAGTGGCCGCGACCACAGCAGCCATAAACTCGCCATACGCCTTAAGCTCGCTCAAGGGCTGAACAGGTGAATGGCCAGGAATGATGGATTCAACGCCTTTGATTTGCGCCGCCTTTGCCAGTGTCTTCGGATATTCCAAGCCGCTGCCGCCGTTGTTGATGTCAATGAAAGGCAGTCCTTTGGCAAAGGCGAACATGTCGCCGGAATGCATAACCTTCAACGCAGAGAAAACAACGAACGTGTCACCGCTCGTGTGACCACGTCCGACGTAATACAAATCAATCTTGTCTTTACCGCTCAGCAAACTCAGTTTGTCTTTGTACGTTTTCGAAGGCAGGAATTTCTTGCCTTCGGCGGATTGGAACGCAGGCATTTTTTCCATGTTCGTCTTGGTATTTTCCTGCGCGACAAATTCGACTGCGCCGGTGAAAGCGCTGTTGCTACCGACGTGATCGCCGTGCGTATGCGTGTTGATGACCATCGTCACTGGTTTGGGCGTAACGGATTTGATCTTGTCCAAAATGCCCGGCCCGTTGTTGGGGAGTTTGGTGTCAACAACCACAACGCCTTTGTCGGTGATGAACGCCGCCGTGTTTCCGCCACCGCCGGAGATCATGTACAAGTTGTCTTTGACTTTTGAAATTTCCAGACTTGCTGGTTGCTGTTGTTGCGCCGTTGCCAGCGAAATCGCTCCAACGAGCAACAGTCCGGACAGAACCGCAATTCGTTTCATAGAGAACCTCCTGAAAAATTTTGGGCATCATATACAGCGATGCCAACAGGCACAAGAAAGTCGGCTACAATTGTGGCGACAAGAGCGTGGCTGCATTCTGGGCGAAGAGCGCAACATCAAAATTTACACGCCACCCGGTTACAACGCCGACGGCAAACCATGCGCGTTGTTGATTTATTTTGACGGGGAAGTAGTCCCGTTTATGGTTCCGCTGGGAATCGTTCTGGATAATCTGATTGCCAAAGAGAAAATCCCGCCGACCATTGCGGTGATGGTTTCCAGTGGAGCGACACGCGCTCGCGATTTGGCTTGTTCGCCGAAATTCGCAGACTTTCTGGTGAAAGAATTGGTGCCCAATCTACGCAGCCGATTTCGCGTCACCACCGATCCCAAACAAACGGTCGTCAGCGGATTCAGTCTTGGGCGGATTGATGGCCTCGTATTCAGCCATGCGGCATCCCGAAGTCATCGGCAATGTGCTTTCGCAATCCGGTTCGTACTGGTTTTACGAAAGCTGGACGATGACTGCGCTGGAAAACATATTTGGCGACAGCGGTTGGCTGACCGGACAATTTGCCTCGTTGCCGAAATTACCACTGCGTTTTTTCATTGAAGTTGGTAAGTTGGAACAAGGACTGGCGATCAACATGGTTTTGGAAAATCGCCGCTTGCGCGACACGCTGCTCGCCAAAGGCTATTCGGTAGTTTATTCCGAATACAACGGCGGACACGATGTGCTGTATTGGCGCAATTCGGTGGCTGATGGATTGATGGCGTTAATTGGAAAGACAGAAACGAAATAATCCAGAAACGCAATTGACGGTGAGCCGGACAGGCGGCTAGCGTACAATCTGATTCAGTAACTTTCCCCCTTATTCTCAAAAGTAGGAAGCAGGTAATGGCAAAATTGGTTACCGATATTCGTTGTGGAGATTGTCTTGATGTTTTAAGACAGTTTGAAGATGACAAGTTTGACCTGATCGTCACCTCTCCGCCGTATGCTGACAGTCGAGATAAAACCTACGGCGGCATCAAGCCCGAAGAGTATGTCGAATGGTTTTTGCCGCGCGCTCAAGAATTTCTCCGTGTGTTGAAACCTACCGGCACGTTTATTCTGAACATCAAGGAAAAAGCTGTGAATGGTGAACGACATACGTATGTGCTGGAACTGATTCTGGCGTTGCGCAAACAGGGATGGTTGTGGACGGAAGAGTTTATCTGGCATAAGAAAAATTGTTACCCTGGCAAATGGCCAAATCGGTTCCGCGACGCCTGGGAACGCTGCCTGCAATTCAACAAAACGAAAAAATTCAAGATGCTTCAGGATGAAGTCCGCGTTCCAATGGGAAGCTGGGCTGAAACTATTTCTGTAGTAGACAATGGCTAAAAATAACAAAAAGAACAAAACCATTAGTTTTAACCAGCGGTTGGTTGCCCTCATTTCAGAGCCAGGATTCATACGTTTCGAGCATATTTTGGGCGAGCCGAACTTTTTCAAGATAGTTGGGCGTACTCATTATGAACGTTGGCACTCTTGTTTCTTGGGATGGCTATTAGATCCGGGTGGATCACATCTTCTAACCAGCTATACCCTGTTACGGTTCTTGCTGTTATTGACAGATGAGAAATGTTTGAAGCCCGATGAAATATCTGGTCAAAGACTACTCACTTTACTTCCCACGATTGAGTTTGACGATGTTGAGGTGACACCAAATGAATACGTTTCCAGTGAAACAAGCATTCAGGGGATTGGCAGATTCGACATTTTTCTAACGGCAAGCTGCAAAAACAATCTAGGTTTAAGTGGAAAGATAAATATTGTTTTTGAGTTGAAAATTGACTCTAGGCCAAATGGAGAGCAATCAAAGAAGTATGCTGACTGGCTTCTTACGAACCATCCGAATGATATAAATTTTTTAGTATATTTGCTGCCGAAGCTTGGGTCTAACTCAAAGGAAACTGTGGGCGATGGTAGATGGCACTGTCTGGATTATCAGCTACTAAACGACAAGCTCCTAATGCCACTTCTTGAACACCCAAGACTCAACGACAAGGTAAAACCTTTTATTGTCCAATACTTGAGGAATCTAAAAATCAGATACAAGGGAATTAAAATGGCAATTACTGATGAGGAGAAAAAAATAGCTGTTGCGTTGTATGAGAAATACAGTGATGTCTTTGACTCTATTTATGACGCATTGGTCGCTGAGAGGATGATAGATTTCAGCACCTCAGACACTCAGATTGGAAAAGGAAGAGTTGCTGGTCGAATTGCTGCAAAGGTTGATGGTAAGGTGTTTGAAAATGAGAATCTCAGATTATTGTTCTGGGATGTTTTGAAGTATCTAGTTGATAGTGGACATATTACGAAAGTTCCTTTGCCATGGGGAAAAACCAAACAGCGTTACATCGTTACCAACGAAGACCCGCCAATTCATCCTAATGGTCGGAGCTTTTTTTATCCTGTTCGATACAATGGATACACCTTAGAAAGTCACTATGCTCGAGAAAGAGGGCTGCAGGTACTCAAAGATTTATGCGAGAAATTGGAAATCGACTTCGAACCAATCGAAACATAATAATTCCCCTAACGCGCTATGAAAAGAAGAAACAAAATTATTTATTCGATAAATGTTGGCGATATTCAGGATGCTGCGCTGAATGAACTGGATCGCTTGCTAACTGAGGAGGAATTCAAACTGGTGGAAAAAAAGTTAAATGATTTTCTTGACTGGCATGGAGCAGTGGTTACGGCGATTGAGCAAGTTGTGAATGAACATGATGAGTAGAGAGTGAATAATGAGGTATTTGGATGAACCGCCGCAGATTTTCTCAAAACTTACTTTGGGGATCAGTCGCTTTTTTAGGACAGGGATCTCAAGCCGTCTCGACACTGCGCGTCAATGGCCAGCGGCTGAATCAGCACATGACGGAACTTGCCGCGTTCGGTAAAACGCCCGAAGGCGGCACGCATCGCGTGGCGTATTCCGACGAAGATTTGAAAGCGCGCGAATACACGATGGGATTGATGCGCGCCGCGAAGCTGGAAGTTTCGATTGATGCTGTCGGCAATCTGGTCGGTCGTCGAGCCGGAAGCGATGCCGGTTTGAAGCCCCTGATGATTGGTTCGCACATTGATTCCGTTCCGCAAGGCGGCAGTTACGACGGGCAGGTCGGTTCAATGGGCGCAATCGAAGTCGCCCAGACATTGGCCGAAGCCAACGTCAAATTGCGGCATCCGTTGGAAGTCGTCATCTTCCAAAACGAAGAGGGCGGAACCATCGGCAGTCACGCTTTGGCCAAAGGCTTGACCGAACGCGAACTCGATTTGAAGACCAACAGCGGCAAAACCATACGCGAAGGCATCAAGTTCATCGGCGGCGATCCCGGCAAGCTGGCCAGTGTCGTTCGGCGCAAAGGCGACATCGCGGCTTATGTCGAATTGCACATCGAACAAGGCGGCATCCTGCATCAGGAAAAAATCAACATCGGCGTGGTCGAAGGCATAGTCAGCGTCAATTGGTGGGATGTGACCATTGAAGGTTTCGCCAATCACGCCGGAACGACGCCGATGAACCAGCGCAAAGACGCGCTGCTGGCCGCCGCGAAGTACATTGAAGCCGTCAACCGCGTCGTCACCAGCGTGCCCGGTCGGCAGGTGGGAACCGTCGGCAAGATTCAAGCGCTGCCCGGCGCTTACAACGTCGTGCCCGGAAAAGTTCTGACCAGTTTGGGGCTGCGTGATCTGGACGCCGCCAAAGTCAAAATGCTGTTTGAACGCATCCAGACCGAAGTTCGCCAGATCGAACAGGCGACCGGAACGAAGTTCGAGTTCAAACAGATCAACGAAACTCCGCCCGCACCGACCGATGAACGCATTCGCCGCGTGATTGCCGATGCAGCCAAGCAGCTTGGCTTCACGACTAAGCTGATGCCCAGCGGAGCAGGGCACGACGCTCAGGAAATTTACAACCTCTGTCCGGTGGGGATGATTTTCGTTCCCAGCCGCGACGGCATCAGCCACTCCCCGCGCGAATTTTCCACGCCTGAAGACATTACCAACGGAGCGAACGTGCTGCTGCACACCTTGCTGAAACTCGATTCCAATTGATGCGATGAGCGAATTTGACGCGATCATTCTTGGCGGAGGCCCGGCGGGAATCAGTTCCTTGCTTTGGGCGAACTCGCTCGGTTTGCGAGCCGTGTTGCTGGAAACGGCTCCGGAACTCGGCGGGCAATTGCTGCACATGGTTCATCGCGTGATTGATTATCCGGGCTTGATCGCCGACAACGGACGGCATTTGCGTGACGAATTTGAAATGCAGTTGCGTGAATTGAAACTGGATTACCGGCTCGGTTGTCGGCTGGAGGACATCAATCTTGACCAGCGAACATTGCACTGCAATGGCGAGTTGCTGACGGCGAAAGCCATCATTCTGGCGACGGGAGCGCGTAAACGCCGATTGGGCATTCCCGGCGAAGATCGTTTTGCCATCAGCGGCGGCGTCAGTTTTTCGGCGACCCGCGATCACGGTTTGTACGCCGGAAAAAACGTTTGCGTCATCGGCGGAGGTGATTCGGCTGTCGAAAACAGTTTGATCCTGTCTCGCGTCTGCCCGCACGTCACCTTGATTCATCGGTCGGAACACTTTCGCGCGCGCACCGAATGGCAACGCGAAGCCCGGAAAACGGCGAACATCACCTTCCTGACTGGGTTTCAGCCGAAAGCCATCGAAGGCGCAGAAACCGTCGAACGATTGATTGTCGAAGAAATTCATTCCGGCAAGTTGCGAACGATAGAAACCGAAGGCGTGTTCGTTCGCGTTGGCATCGCGCCGAACACCGAAGCCTTTCGCGGGCAGATTGCACTGGATGAGGCGGGATACATCATCGCCGATCAACGACAACGAACCTCGGCAGATTGGGTGTATGCCGTGGGCGATGTTTGCAATCCGGTTTGTCTGAGCGTGGCGACCGCTGTCGGCCACGGAGCGATTGCCGCCAAAGATATTGCTGAAAAGTGTCGTGAGTCAGATTGAGAAGATTGTGCGATTGGGATTGATCTTAACCGCAGAGGCGCGGAGAACGCAGAGGAAGCGCAGAGAGACTCAGCAGTGCCTCTGCGCTTCCTCTGCGGTGAAAAGAATTTTTTAGGGAGCGACAGCCATAGGCTTTTCGACAAACAGCGGATCCACATATTTTTTCAGCCAGGAGTGAAAGTTCACGCTGCTGAAATTGATCGCCGAATCGCCGGAAATTCCGCTGACAGAAACGACGTTGACCTGTACGGCTCCGCTGGGAGGGCGGCGGCTTTGGCGATAGGCAATAAGTTTCATCGGCAAAAACTCCGTCGCGCCTTCCGGTTTCACTTCGATTTCGTAACCATCCGGCAGAAAGCGTTCCTGAGTTTCGCTGTAACCGGCGGCGTTCGGCAACAACTTCAAACCGTTGGCAATCACTTCACGGTCGGAAATCACCACCGGAGCTTTCGATTCATCGCCCAACGGCTTGAAGCGGAGTTCGACAATCCGCTCCGAGTGAATTCGCTGGCGCAACGCATTCACCATCGGCCAGTTGAAAAACGCCGTTCCGGCAATCCAGGCCAGCAAGGCCACGGCGACAAACAGCTTCGGACGCATCGTTCCTTCCGCGTCGGCGCGAGCCGCTCGTAATTGCCAGATGGCAAACACGGCTACCAGCAACAACGCAAACAAACTGACGGCCATCGGCAGCAGATAATTGTTCAGAATTTGTGAAGTCGTCGGAAACATCTTTCGCTCCTTGTTCAATAAAGTTCCTTCAGCACATCGTTCATCGTGGCAACCAGAAAGTCGGCGTTGGTTTCGTCAAACGGCATCGGCGGACGAATTTTGACGACGTTGTGAAACGGGCCGTCTGTGCCGAGCAGAATGCCGCAATCGCGCATGCGGTTGGCGACGAACGCGGCTTCCTCGTCGGCGGGTTCCAGCGTCTGCCGGTCGCGTACCAGTTCCACACCCAGAAACAAACCTGAACCGCGCACATCGCCAATCATCGGAAATTGATTTACGAAGGGGCGCAAACCATTGAGCAAACGGTTGCCGACCTGCAGCGCGTGTTGTTGCAAGTTTTCTTCGCGGACGATGTTCAGCACTTCCAGACCCACGGTACACGAAACAGGATTGCCGCCGAAGGTGCTGAAAAATTCCATGCCGTTGTTGAACGAATGGGCGATTTCCGGCGTCGTCACCAACGCGCCTATCGGATGACCATTGCCTATGGGTTTTCCCATGACAACGATGTCCGGCGTCACGCCGTGTTCCTGAAACGCCCAGAAATTCTTGCCCGTGCGACCGAACCCGGTTTGCACTTCGTCCGCGATGCAAATGCCGCCCGCCGCGCGAACTGTCGCGTAAACCGACGCCAGGTAATTTTCCGGCAGGAAGATTTGCCCGCCTACGCTGGGACAGGTTTCGGCGATGAAGCCTGCCACGCCTCTGCCGTTGCGTTTCAACTTTTCGATGACTTCGCTGACGTGCGTGGCGTATTTTTCGCCCGCTTGCACGTCGCCGTATTTATACAGGCCGCGATACCCGTCCGGGATTGGCGCAGTGTGAACCCAGTCGGGCGCTCCGCTGCCGCCAGGGCCATCGTGTTTGTACGGACTGATGTCTATCAATCCGGTCGTGTGACCGTGATAGGCCGCTTCCAGCACGATCATATCTTTTTGTCGCGTGTGCGCTCGCGCCAGTCGCAAAGCCAGTTCGTTGGCTTCGCTGGCCGAATTGACGAAAAAGCAGACGCTCAGCGGATCGGGCAGCGTTGCGCACAAGGCTTCAGCGTAACGATTGATGGCGTCGTGCAAATAGCGCGTATTGGTGTTCAGCACGTGCATTTGTTTGCAGGCGGCTTCGATCACGCGCGGGTGACAGTGGCCTACGTGCGGGACGTTGTTGTATGCGTCCAGATATTGCCGTCCGGTTTCGTCATACAGATATTGTCGCCAACCGCGCACGACCTTAACGGGGTCGCGGTAGCCTATGCTCAGGTTACGCCCGATACGGCGGCGGCGCGTGGCCAGCGTTTCGGCTTTGCTCGGTTCTTCCGGCGGAAATCGTTCGGCGGGGATGCCAAGAATCAAATTCGGATCCGGCGAAAACTCGCGCCAGATTTCGCGTTCACTGGCGCGACAGACTCCGGGAAAATCCACGCCCAAATCGAGCAAGTCAGTGATGATTTGAAAGTGCAGATGCGGCGTCCAGCCCCCGTTGACGGGCGGCGCGCCCACCGAGCCCAGCAACTGACCTGCTTCAAATCGTTGTCCGACTCGCAAACTATCAATCGAGCCCTGGCTCAAGTGACCATAAAGCGTGAAAAAGGTCTGGCCGTTTTCCGGTTCGTGTTTCAGGATGATGACCGGCCCGTAATCCAGCGGCACGCCGTTGTTGTTGAAGGCGTAGACCTCGCCTGCGAGCGGCGCATACACCGCGGAATCTGCCTCGACAAACAAATCAATTCCCAGATGCACCGTGCGGCGTTCGCCCAACGAAGAAGCCGATGAATCGGCGTCAAAAAGCGGCGTGACATACAGCATGCGGGCTTCGTCGTATCGGCCTACGCCGACTTTGATGTTGGCTGTTTTCATCAATCCAAACAGGCGTTCGGTCAGTTTGGGTTCGGCATTTTCTGCCGGATCGCCGCTCAGCAACGGACTGCCGACGCTGAGATCGAACACCAGCAACGGTTCTGTTCTGAGGTCGGCGTTAATTACTGAGGCCACGTTCGTAGTTCCGCCTTCAGGCGGATGGGTTTGATCGCCAAGCTTGCCGCCTGAAGGCGGAACTACGAACGTTTTTTTCAAGCCGCAGGCCTGCCGAAAAGCGGCTTCGGCAAAACGCGGATGAATGTTTGTCAGGCGCGGCAAGGTGTTGCGGATCGGTTGCTGGCTGATGGAAAGGTATTCGTCATCCGGGCGTTGGTGCATTTGAACTGCGGCCACGCAAACGCTGACGCACAGTCGCAAACGGATCAAACCGAACAGCGCCGAAAGTTCGGGTTCGGTCAACGGATGTTCCGCGTGATACCCGGCGACTATTTGCCGTGCGACGGCCAACGGATCCGCTTTGTCGAGCACGGCATACGCAATCGCTACGGCCAGTTCGTTGATCGTCTGGCTGTAGACCATATCGCCGAAATCCACCAGGCCTGTGACGTGTTGATTGCGCGAATAAAGGTCTTCGCCGCCGCCGACCAGCAAGTTGTAATCATTGGCGTCGTTATGAATCGCGCTACGGCGCAATTGTGGCAGCAGCGGCGCAGTGCGTCGTTCAAAATCATCGGCCAGCGAATTGACCAGCCGCCGCAATTCGGCGTCGGAGATCAGCGATTCGTGTTTGCGAACTTCGCGCAAGCCGTTGGCCAAATCCCAATGAAAATCCCGATGAATGGACGGGTGATCGAAATCCGTGAGCGCTCGGTTCAATTTGCCCAGCGTCGCTCCCAATTCGCGCAACAGTTCCGGCGAATGTCGCCGCACCGTTCCCAGCGGCGCTCCGTCCAGGTGCGTAATCATCCAGGCCAGGTGTTTGACGCCCGTTGGCGATTCGATTTCGGCAATGGTTTTTCCTTCGGTTGTAGCAATGACCTTTGGGCAGATCGAAATCTTATCGGCAATGTGCGTCATCGTTTGTTGCTGCGCTTGGAGCATCGCACGGTCTTCGGTGGCGTTGGCGATTTTGAAGACGAATCGTTCACCAGATTCGGCAGTCAGCAAAAAATTCTGGTCGCGTTCGCTCGGCAACGGCGAAGCTTCGGCAGCGATGTTAAACAGTTGCCGGGCAAGTTGAACGACTTGTCCCTGGGTGAAAGTTGGAGTGTGGTGTAACAGCGACATAACCGGTTATACAGCTTGTGATGTGGGGACCTGAGCTTCAATGCGAGTGTTCGGCGCTGACGGTAACAAGATCATCGCCAATCTGCCAGCCGCCGCCAACCCAAAGGCAACCAGCAACGGCGTTGCATAACTTCCCGTCCATTCGCGCAGCAGAGCGATGAAATACGGCAACCATGTTTGTCCGACGGTCATTGCCGGAAACAAAATCGCCAGCACGCGAGCCAGCGATGCCACAGAGTACTGGTCGGCGGCGATCAATGCCGTCAGCAAAAAATCGCTGCCCATCGCCAATCCGAAAAGCGTGGCGAACAGATAAGGTGTCGCAGGCGCTTTGACAAAAAACAGCATCGGCAACGCCGCTGCCAACAACAGATACGCCAGCGTCAACACGTGTCGTTTCGGCAATCGGTCGGACAATCGCCCAACCAGCAAACGGCCAGCGGCGCTGGCAACCAGCAACACCATCATGGTTTGACTGAACGCCAGGTTCAGCACGTTCTGGTCTGTAAATCCGCTGTCTTTCAAAATCAGTTTCAGGTGCTGGCTGACGGCGGCAAAAGCCCCTGTGGAACAGCAGCCGCCGATGAGCAAAACCCAGAATGTGCGCTGGCGCAAAATCTGTTGCGGAGTCAGGGATTCTGTCGCTGTGACCGGCGCGGTTTCGGCGCTGGCTTCGCCATCGGGCAATAAGCCCAAATCCGCGGGTTTTTCTTTCATGACCCACCAGACCAACGGCCACGTCAGCAACAACAACCCGGCCATCAACTGCAAAGCCAGGCGAAAGCCGAAGGTTTCGGACAATGGTTTGACGACAAACCGCGCCGACACCGCGCCGATCAAACTGATTCCCAGATACGCAATCGAAAGCGCCGTGCCGCGATGTTTGACGAACCAGTGCGACAAAATAACCTGATGCGACAGGCCTCCGCTGAAGACGTTGGCGACCATGTACACAACCCACAAAAACCAATACAGCCAGACCGAGCCGTTCATGCTTCCGAATCCGACCAGCGTAATCGCTGTCAATCCGGTTCCAATCAGAATCAACCGGCGAGGCGGAAAACGATGCGCCAGCAACGGCCCCACCCACAACGTGGCAATCGTTCCCAACGGCAAGCCCAGGGTGATGGTCGAACGCGACCATCCGAAACCGCCTTCGCTGACGGGACGCTCGAAGTAATCGTAAAAAAACGGCATCCCGAAATAAGGCAAACCGACCGCGATTCCAAGCGTGAAAAACGACGCGGCCACGATTCGCCAGCCGTAAAAGGTCGAGGAATTTGTTGGTTGAGTCATTGCTGTTATGGCCAAAAACTTACGACGTTGGTTTGTCCGGCAGCGGCACGCTGGCGTGGAAATCCTGGTAAAAACGTTCGACGTAGCTGTTGAGCAGTTCTTCGACGCGCTCATGATCTTTGGACGCGACGATCAATCCGGCGTGATGGTGTTTGTTCATACGCCAGACGATTTCAGGATCGGTGTAAGCAGAGGTGTCGGGCCATTCCTGTCGCGCCAGCGAAGCGATGATGCCGGAGTAAAGATCGTCAGGTTTGGTCAGTTCATAAGGTTTGTCTTCGGTGGCGGTTTCGAGCTTCGCCCATTCGCGCCATAAATTCAGCCCTGTGGCGGCTTCGACGGTTTCGGCGATGTTGGCTCCGCCGACGCGCGCGGCGATTTCCAGAAAGTAAAACTTGCCATCGGCGTGGCCCTTTATGAATTCGGCGTGAGTGACGCCGCGCACCAATCCCAAATCCTTGATGACTTCCTTGTTCATTTTTTGCAGGTCTTTTTCTTCTTTGGATTTTCGCGGCAACAATCGCGTGGTGAAAATGCCTCCGTCGTGGGCGACGTTCATCGGCGGAGCGCCGTATTTGTTGACGGCGGCGAACAGGACTTTTTTGTCTTCGACTATGGAATCCACGTGGAAAACTTCGCCGGGCACAAATTGTTCCAACACGTAATTCGATTGTTCGTCGCCAAGCTGTTCCAAGACCTGCCACAGTTCGTCCTGGTTGTGCAGCTTCTTGATGCCTATGGCCGACGCCGACGAACGCGGTTTCAAAACCCAGGGCGCGGCGACGCGATCCATGAATTCGCGCAGTTTGTCGTAATTGATGACCGGGCAGAATTCCGGAACGCGAATGCCTTTGTTTTGCGCGCGAACGCGCATGGCCAGTTTGTCGCGGAAATATCGGCTGGTGGTTTCGCCCATTCCGGGTACGCGCAGATGCTCGCGCAAACTGGCGGCCATTTCGATGTCGAATTCATCCAGCGCTACGATGCGTTCAATGTAAGTCGTTCGCGCCAGATAACTGACGGCATTGAACACGTGCTGGCGATTGGTCAATTCCGGCATCAAAAACACTTCGTCAATGTGGTCGCGCGGCCAGTCGGCGTCTTTCAAATGCTCGACCGTCAGCAACAACACGCGCCAGCCCTGGCGTTTGGCTTCGCGCATGAATTCCTGGCCTTTTTCATAACTGGAAATGCAAAGAATGGTCATCGGAGATGAACCGGACATGAATTTCGCTCCTGTGATTGATTGGATTTCTGCGGGTTGTTTCGCGCACCGTCAGAGTACCACAGACTTCGGCGAGCAGACGAGAGTTGCGAGCCAGTTTTCGGGTGAGATTGGAGAACGAACTTCTTTCAGAGGCGTAAACAACAGGCCTGAGCCTCGCATGGAGACTCAGGCCAGACGCAATACGAATTGCCGCTCTTGCCGTCAGCTTTGATGCTCTGGGTGAGTGCAGCCTTTGAACTCTTTCAGATATGTATTGCCCTTGTATTTGAGTTCCTGATGAATGCCGATTCTGGACGTGTAATACCCGTCAATGGTCATGTTCTTGATCGCCTTGAAGAATTTTTCTTCCAGCGTCGAAGCCTTCATTTCGTTTTTGCTGATTTCGGTCAGAATGGCTATTTGCTGATCTTTGGAGGCCTTGTTGAACGCCACACTGTTTTTCGTCTGGCTCATCTTGTCCACAGCGGCCAGGCCGTCCGTCCAGAGCTTTTTGGTTTCGGCGGACGATTCGCTGACCATCAAGTCAATGAACGCAGGAACTTCGGCGGCAATTGCTCCCGGCGAATGATCGTCGGTCGGAATAATCAGATCAGAAATTGTCGCCACCAGCGCCAATTGGTCGGCCTTGAAAAATTTCGGAGCCGAAGCAGCTTTTTTGGCGGGCGCGGCAGCTTTGTGGCCGCCGTGTTGATGTTCGTGATCGTTAGCCAGCGCTCTGGTGTTCAACACCGGCAAACTGGCGCCGACGCCAACTGCAAGGCCTTTCAGCGCATCGCGACGAGAGACGTTGTTGTTGTCTTCTGACATGGTTCGTGCCTCTTCAAGGAATTGAGAATTGAGAATTGATGGTGAGTAATGCGCCCAGCTATCAATTCTCAATTGCGAATTATCAATTGGGTTAAGGTTTGTCTTTCTTTTCGGGTTCTTTGTATTCGGCCAGCCATTCGACATCAATGGCGTCGGCTTTGCGCTTGTCTTTTTCAGCCATCAGCCAGTTGCCGCGGTCGTTCCAGCCTTCGCCGCCTTCGGCTTCCTTGTGGCAGAACAGGCAATCTTTCGCGCCGAATTTCTGCGCTTTTTTGACGAACGGCGGATAAGCATTGGTGGTCAAAGCGGAACCGAACACGACGGCCGCTGCAACAATTGCAATGGTCAATTTGATCAACTTCTTGGTCATTGGAGCCTGAATCCCTCTCGAAAAAATGGTTTGGTGTCTGATTCATTCGTCACGGGCGAACAAACGACGAAACAATTGTCGTCGCCCCGGATCGCTCGGAGCCAGCAAGGCTTCTGAAAAACATTGCGAGGCGACTCGTTGCAAATCTTCCAGCCAGTCAGCTTCGATCAGATAAAATCCGTCGGCTTCGGCTTTCAGCGCGCGTTGCGGAAATTGATACTCCCATTCGACCATCACCGCATTGCGCCAAAATTCGTTGCGCGATTTGATTTCGACTCTGATACGACTTGCCATTGAATGTGACGAATCTGCGTTGAGGTTTAAGCGCCGAAAAGGAGTTCGGCTTCATCAACGCGGGCGAATCTTAATCGCGGTAATCAGTTGATGCAAGCAATGGGCAAAGAAAAAAGCGGAAGCCCGTGAAGGCCTCCGCTTTTTAGTGTTTGACTTGCCAGTTGGGTTAGAACTGCAAGCGAGCGCCAAGCTGCATTTGGAACACCTGGCCAGGGTTGTTGTTGAACAGGTACGTTCCCGCAGCATTCTTGATTTGCAGGAAGTTGGCGTTGGTCGGCGCGCCAAAACCGCAGTTGGTTGGCACTGGTGCCGCACAGTAATTGGTCACCTGAGCGCCGGAAAGTTGAACGTTCTCCCAGTTAAACAGATTGAAAAACTCAACCGAGAAAATCATCCGGCGCTGTTCGCCAAAACCAATGCCTTTTTGCAACCGCAGGTCTACGTTGTAAACCGGTTCGTTACGGAAGGCATTGCGTTTGAAGGGAACGCCTGCCGCGCTGTACGGACGATCCGGCCCGCCGATGTCTTCGTTGGAGTCCGCGCCCATGGTGGCATCAATCGGCAATCCCGACAGGAAGCGCATGGTGCTGGCGGCTTCGAAGCCAAGCGGGAGGAAGAACACCGTGTTGGCGACGAATTGATGACGACGATCCAGACGCGAGTAGTTGAATTCCGGACCCAGGTTGAAACCGTTTTCGTATGCAATACCACCCGCATCGCGTTCGTTGTCGTCGTTCGACAGGTTACGCGAGAGCGTGTAGAAGGCGTTGAATTGCCCCCATTGGCGGCGGAAATTCACGCGAACGACGCCCGCCTGATATACCGAACGTCCGGTGGATTCGCGCATCTGGATGCTGCCCAGATTCGGCAACGGGCGCGCCGTGCCGCTGCGCAAACCGAAGAACGGACGCTGTGCCGGATCGGTGGCACGGATGATCGGAACCGGGACGTTCAATTCGCGGTTCCGTTGCAGGTAAAACGTGTTGACCTGGCTGTAATCAACTCCGAACGTCAGCCCGCGAGCGATTTCGCGCTCGATGCCGCCGCCGAATTGATACGATTTCGGATTCTTGTAATCGTTCGCCCAGGTGATGACGTTCGCATTGCGAAACGGATCAACCGACAACCCCAAAGCAGCGCCGACCGATTGCACCTGCTGCGGAGTCAAAATCGGCAATTTGTCCAGCGTGAAATTATTCAGGTCAATGCCGATCAATCTGAGCTGGCGATAAACCGTGTTGTTCGCGTTGCCAGCCGGGACGGCAAACGGCAAGCGGATGGACACATCGCCCGGAGGATTGCGGAAATTGTTCAGCGGAGCGGCCAACAACAGCATCGGCGTGCGCGCATAATAAATGCCGCTGTAAGCGCGAACGGCGGTTTTGCCATTCTTGAACGGATCCCAGGCCAGACCCAGACGCGGCCCGAACTGATCGGTCACGTCAGGAACGAAGCTCGGATCAACGCTGTGGCCGGACGGGAAACGGAATCCACGAACCTGGTCATAGACGCTGGTGTTGTTGGTGACGGGCGCGGGGTTGAATTGACCTTCCCAACGCAGGCCGTAATTCAGCGTGAAGTTCGGACGGATACGCCAGGCGTCCTGGGCATAAAGAGCGAATTCCTGAACGGTCAGGTCAAGTCGGCCGTTTCCGATTTGGCGATCATAAGTGACGGCCGTCGAATCGAAACGATTAACCGTGCCAGTCGTCACGCTCGGCGTATACGACAAGATGTCGAGCAACGTGCTGACGTTCGTGCCATTCAACTGGAAGTAACCGAACTGGTTGAACGCGAACGTTTGGTCGGCAAACACGTGATTGACTTCCGCGCCGAATTTGGTGGTGTGATTTCCCAAAATCCAAGTCAGGTTGTTGAACACCTGAGCGCGCCAGTCGAATTGCGTCGTCGGGAGGAAGCGCACGGTTCCGAAGTTGCCAATCGAACTCTGCACAACTGGGGCTTCGACGTTGGCTTCACGCGGACGGACTTCGCGTGAGTATTGAGCGCGAAGTTCGTTGACCAGATTGCCCGCAAAGAACGAAGTCAATTGACCGGTCACGGTGTAAGTGCGGTCACGTTCCGTGCCGTTGTTCGACAACGCGCTGGTCGTGGTCGGGAACAACGCATTTCCAGTCGCGTTGGCGTTCAACGCCCTGTTGTTGCTTTGGTTGTATCGGACGTTGAAGCGATTGGATTCGCTGAAGTTGTAATCGAAACGCCCCAGCAGGGCTTGTGCGTCATTGGTTTGCACGAATTCCTGTTGCAAGCCGCGGAAAAAGTCGAACCCTTCCTGTGTGTTGGCTGTCGGCGTGAAGCCTTGCAGTAGATCGAAGACTACCTGTCGCGGATTGCGGAATCGCTGTTGTTCGTAGGTTCCGAAAAAGAACGCTTTATCTCGCTTGATCGGGCCACCGATGGATCCGCCGAATTGATGCTGCGTCGGCGCAGGCGTCACTTCGCGGCCATTTAGGAAGGTTTCCAGTCCTTTGAAGTAATCGTTCTTGCGCGAAAATTCACGGTGACGAAGCAGGTAAAACGCCGAGCCGTGGTATTCGTTGGTGCCGGATTTGGTGACCGCAGTCACCACACCACCGCTGGAACGTCCGAATTCCGCCGAATACCCGGCGGCGACCACCTGGAATTCCTTGATGGATTCCTGCGGAATGGTGAACGCGTTGTTCGACCGTTCGCCGCCGCGAATGCCACCGAAAAACGGCTGGTTGTAATCCAATCCGTCAATGTTGACGTTGGTGTTGATGCCGCGTTGACCGGACAACGAAATCTGGCCGCGTTGCGGATCAACCTGCGCCGTCGGCGTCAAGGTCACGAAGTCCTGAAAACGACGACCGTTGATCGGCAGATTGTTGATTGCATTTTCATTGATGACCGCGTCCGGTTGAGAAACCGTCGTTTGGATCGCTTCCGCCGTAACGGTTACGGCTTCGGCAACAGCGCCGACTCCGATGGTGATGTTGGCATCAGTGATTTGACCGACAGTCACACGGACGCCTTTCAGTTCGGTTTTGGCGAATCCCGACGCTTCCGCCGTCAGGTCATAACTTCCGGGTTGCAGCAACACAAAACGAAACAGCCCATCAGAGCTGGCCGTGGTGCTTTGTTGCAAACCGGTTTGGGTGTTGACGGCTCTGATGGATGCTCCTGCCACGGCTGCGCCTTGATTGTCGCGCACGGAACCGGTGATCTGACCGGTGCTGCCTTGCGCCTGGGCGAAGGCTTCACTGCTGCCCAGCACAAAACACAGAGCAAACAGCATCGCCGCCATCAGCAAACGATACGAATTTGACTTGAACATAAATCTCCCTCGCTTGAAGAAAAGGGTTACATAAATTGAGCGAGCAGACAGCCCCGTGCCGCCGCCGCTCTTTGATTTGAGTGCAAAACTGATTTCATCCCTGTGAAGCCTGTCGGCTGGAAAGCTTTAGTTGGAAGCGGCGTCTTCTGTCGGACGCCTGTCAATCAAAGCCTTTCGGCGTCATTGCGTGGGATGACGCCCGGCCAAAACACTACTGAGTTGTAATACGTTTGCTTCCTATCTGGTGAAGTAGGGCGGAAGGGTAAATCACCGGTTTTAGATGGTCAAGTTAAGTTGGCGTTAGCCGATAATTGAATTTGAAATTTGACAGCCGTCAGATTTCGTTTTCTTGTTCATGAAAATCCCATTGTGAATGTGGAAAACCAGACAAAATGAACCGAGGATCATCATGAAGTTATTGAACCGCTCGGAAGTGCAGCGTGCGCTTTCCATGTGTGAAGCCATAGAAGTCATCAAACGCGCGTTCGCCGAACTTTCAACCGGCAACGCCAAAAGTCCGCTTCGCACGAGCGTTGCGTTGCCCAATCACGACGGCCTGACGTTGTTTATGCCTGCTTGCCTGGGCGAAAGCGATGCCTTGGCGATCAAAATCGCTTCGATTCATCATCGAAATCCCGAACGCGGATTGCCGCGAATTCACGCCGTGGCGCTGGCGATTGATCCGGCCACAGGGAAACCGTTGGCCGTGATGGAAGGCGGATATTTGACCGCGCTTAGAACCGGAGCCGCTTCGGGAGCCGCGACGGATTTGCTGGCGCGCGCCGACGCCGAAACCGCCGCCGTTATTGGAGCCGGTCGGCAAGCGCGAACTCAATTGTTGGCCGTTGCCGCCGTCCGTCCGATCCAGCGATGCCGGGTTTTTTCTCGCCGACGCGAATCCGCCGAAACGATGATTGCCGAATTGCAGCCGCAGCTTGCCTCCATCGAATTGCGGGTTGCAGATTCGCCGACTGAAGCCGTGCGCGACGCCGATGTGATTTGCGCCGCAACGAATTCCGCGACGCCTGTGTTCAACGGCGACGATTTGAAACCCGGCGTTCACATCAACGGCATTGGCTCGTACACGCACGAAATGCAGGAAGTGGATTTCACGACTTTGCGCCGAGCTTCGAAGATTGTCGTGGACGAACGCAAGGCCGCTTTGGCCGAAGCGGGCGATTTGATTATCGCGCTCAATCAAGGCGAAATTCATCAAGAAGACATTTATGCCGAGTTAGGCGAAATCGCCGCGGGTTTGAAACCCGGTCGCCAACGCGACGACGAAATCACGTACTTCAAATCCGTAGGCAACGCTGTACAAGATGCCGCCGTCGCCCAGGCAATTTACCAACACGCTCTCAAGGAAAATCTGGGAGTCGAATTCGATTTGTTCGGTTAGGAACGGATTGAAAACACACATGCAAATTCACCGCAGAGACGCAAAGAACGCAGAGGGTTCGCAGAGTTAATCACAAGACCTCTGCGAACCCTCAGCGGAACTCCGCGCCTCCGCGGTGAAAAGACTTTACTGGATGCCGTTTTTCCTCTTCGCTATTACTTGGGGGCACTCAATGACTTTTTCACCTTTATCCAAAGCTTCAAACTGGAACCCGCCCGCCGATTGGTTTCGCATCACGACGATTGACGCCCACACCGAAGGCGAGCCGTTTCGCGTCATCGTCAGCGGCTTTCCAGAATTGCAGGGCGAGACGATTCTGGCTCGGCGGCGATTTGCCAAAGAGCATTTCGATCATCTGCGGACGGCGTTGATGTGGGAACCGCGCGGCCACGCCGATATGTACGGTTGCATCGTCACTCCGCCGGTGACGCCCGAAGCCGATGCCGGAATTTTGTTCATTCACAACGAAGGGTTCAGCACGATGTGCGGACACGGCATCATTGGCTTTACAACCGTTGCGCTGGAAACCGGAATGTTTCCGACGGTGGAGCCTGTGACTACGCTCAAACTGGATTCGCCCGCCGGGCTGATTACGGCTTACGGGCACGTCAATCAGGGAAGAGTCGAGCGCGTGTCGTTCCACAATGTGCCTTCGTTTGTGGTGGAACTGGATGCTGTGGTGGATGTGCCCGGACTTGGGCGCGTTCGGTATGACCTGGCTTACGGCGGAGCGTTTTATGCTTACGTCAACGCGGCGGATGTTGGCTTGAGTTGCCGACCGGAGAAACTTCGGCAGTTGATTGAAGCCGGAATGCAGATCAAACGTGCGGTGATGGCCAGTCGCACAATTCCGCATCCGTTTGAGCCAGACCTGAGCTTTTTGTACGGCGTGATTTTCGTCAGCGAGCCGGAAAATCCTGCGCATCACAGTCGCAATGTCTGCATCTTTGCCGAAGGCGAAGTGGATCGTTCGCCCACCGGAACAGGCGTCAGCGGACGACTGGCGATACATCACGCTCGCGTAGAAATCAGCATCGGCGAATCCATCGTCATCGAAAGCATTATCGGCAGCGCCTTCACCGGGCGCGTGGCCGAAACGACGACCTTTGGCTCGCACGCGGCGATCATCCCCGAAGTCGTGGGCATGGCTCACATCACAGGGCGGCACGAATTTCTGATTGATCCGGCGGATGAATTACGAAACGGATTTTTGCTGAGGTGACTTGCCGCAGTCGCCGGGCTTAATCACTGCTGCTACAGCTACTGCAACTGCTGGAACTGCAACTGCTGTCGCCGCCGGAATCGCTGTCGCCACTGTCGGAATTGTCGCTATCACTGCTGCACGAAGAGAAAAAGCTGAAGAAGCCGAAACCGGAGGAACAGCCGCTGCCACCAGAGCAGGAACCCTCGCCGCCGCCAAATCGCTTGCGAAAGGCGATCAACAGCACAACCACCACCGCCAGAACTCCAAAAATCGGCAATGCGATTCCGCTCGATGTGCAGGCCGCCGTCGTTCCCGAAAACAGAATGAGGGCGACAAACGCCAGCGAGTTGTTACGAAATGCGCGGCTCGGTTTTCTGAGCATCCAGAAATCACTGGTGCGAATGCGCGCAAATTTTTCCGGCGCTTGCATCGCTTTTGTCGGCCAGATGTCTGCAGGCGCAGGATGCCCAAAACATCGTTCGTAAGATTCCAGAGTGCGACGATACAGGTCAGAATGTTTTTCGTCTTCGACGCGCCCGCCCTGAGTCGGCAAATGATGCAACGGGCGTTTCAGGACTTTGCCGCAGAGTTCATTCCAGTACGATCGCGTATACGACAGGTGCAAATGCCAGACCTGATCCACGGCGTCAGAAGGCGAAGCCGGGTGTTCAGCGGCAACCGCCAGATACAAAAAACGTTTGTATTCGCCCAAGACACGTTCGGCAAAGTGCAACGGCCAGCGATTTTCGTCTGCCAATCGCTGCACAAACGTGAATTCTGCGCCAGGTTCGTCAATCGTGAATTTGTCCAGAGCCTGCCAGAGTAGAGAATCAATCGCGGGAGTTTCGGGTGTTTGGTTGTTTTCAGTCATCAAGACCTCCTGTTTCGGTTAAAGGTTGTTTCTCATCGCCCTCAAAATGGGTTTGGCAATGAACGTCTGTTCGGGTCAAGAAGTTTTCAATCATTCAGTATTTGACGGAGATTTAAGGTAAGACCGACTCTTTGGCAACCTTTCAATCTCAGCAAAGATGGTTTATAGAGTTGCCGCATCATCACCGATCACTTTCACTCCAAATTCGGAAAGGAACCAATTTTATGAACCGGAGAGATTTTATTGCGACCGGCGCGACGGCTGTTGCCGGAGCCAGCGCGATGGAAGGTCTGGCTGCGCCCAACCTGTTTGCTCCCGTGCGAAAGTTCAAGCTGAATTACGCGCCGCATTTCGGCATGTTTCGTCATCACGCGGGCGAAGACCTGAAAGCGCAACTGCAATTCATGGCCGAACAAGGTTTCACGGCGTTGGAAGACAACGGCGCGCCGGATCGTCCCGTTGAAGTGCAGGAAGGCATTGGCAAAACGCTGGCCGATTTGAACATGACCATGGGCGTGTTTGTGGCGACCAAGGATTTCAACAATCCGACCTTTGCCGTCACCACCTGGAAACCGGAATTGCGAGAACCGATTTTGAAAGACATTCGCAATGCGGTTGACGTCGCCAAACGGCTCAACGCCAAATGGTGTACGGTCGTGCCGGGCTGTTACGACACGCGGCTGGACTGGGAATACCAGACCGCCAGCGTGATTGATATGTTTCGCCGCTGCGCCGAAATCTGCGAAAAAGCCGGTTTGGTGATGGTGATGGAACCGCTCAACACGCGCCGCGACCATCCAAAACTGTTTTTGACCAAAATCGGTCAGGCTTATTCGATTTGTCGCGCGGTCAACAGTCCTTCGGTCAAGATTCTGTACGATATGTATCACCAGCAAATTACCGAAGGAAACATCATCCCGAACATTGATCTGGCATACAGCGAAGTCGCGTATTTTCAGGTCGGCGACAATCCGGGACGTAAAGAACCGACTTCGGGCGAAATGAATTACCGCAACATCTTCAAACACATTCACGCCAAAGGCTTCACCGGCGTGGTGGGAATGGAACACGGCAACGCCAAACCCGGCAAAGACGGAGAGAAAGCGTTGATTGACGCTTACGTCTGGTCGGACAGTTTCGACAAACCGCTGGTCTAAAACGAGCGTAGGGCAGATTTTCCAATCTGCCCTGGAATTTACACTGATAGAGTTAGGGCAGGTTAGAAAACCTGCCCTACAAGCAAAGGCAAAAGTTATGACTCTTTTCAACTTTCCGCGCGTGGCCGTGTCGTCAGCCACGCGCGGCATTTTTATGATCGTGTTGTTGGCCTGCTTTGCGCTGCAAGCGTCATCGCAACAAGCCAAACCGCAGCCAAAGCCCAGAGCAAAATCCACAAAGAAAACCGCTCCTGCCATTGAGCCGGAAGTCCAAGCGGCGCTGGATCGCATTTCCGAAGATTCGTTGCGCGGACATTTGTCGTTCATCGCTTCGGACGCGCTGGAAGGCCGCGCCACGCCTTCGCGCGGATTGGACATTGCGGCGGAATACATCGCCGCTCAATTTCGCCGCGCAGGCTTGGAGCCGGCGGGCGATGCCAACGAAGCTGGCGAAAAGAGTTTTTTTCAAACCGCGGTCTGGTCAGTGACGAAAAACGGCGAAGTGTTCGACGCCGCCACTCCAGACAATTCTGTCCGAATGAGGCTGCGCGCGCCTCAAATCGAGCAACTGACGCAATCCGGCGTCATCACCAAAACTCCGTCCGTTGACAACCAGAAAGAAGAAACGTTGTCGTTCAAAACCAGCAACGTGATTGGTGTGTTGCGCGGTTCCGATCCAGTGTTGAAAGACACTTACGTCATGGTGACAGCGCATTACGATCACATAGGAATGACTGCGGCGATGGCCGGAACCGACACCATCAACAATGGCGCCAACGACGATGGCAGCGGAACCGTTTCGGTCATTGAACTGGCTTCGGCTCTGGCCGGAATGAAAACTCGTCCGAAACGCAGCATTATTTTCATGACCTTTTTCGGCGAAGAGCGCGGCTTGTTGGGTTCGCGGTATTACGGCAAACATCCCGCTTTTCCGCTCGACAAAACCGTTGCTGACGTGAACCTGGAACACATTGGCCGCACCGATGACGTAGAAGGCGACAAAACCGACTCGGCGACACTGACGGGATTTGATTTTTCGGATATGGGGCCGATCTTCAAGAAGGCTGGCGAATTGACCGGCATCAATGTTTACAAACACGAAAAGAACAGTGACTCGTTTTTTAGCCGCAGCGACAACCAGGCAATGGCCGATGCCGGAGTTCCGGCGCACACGTTATGCGTGGCGTTCATCTTTCCCGATTACCACAAAGTCGGCGACCACTGGGACAAGATCAATTATCCGAATCTGGCCAAAACCAATCGGATGATTGCGCTGGCTCTGACGATGATCGCCAACAATCCCGAAGCTCCGAAATGGAACGACGCGAATCCGAAAACCACTCGTTACGTTGAAGCCTGGAAAAAACTGCAAGCGAAGTAAACTCGCTGAATTTCAATTTTCCGAATAACGTTCAGTCAGCAGGGCTACGGCAGATGCGCTTCCTTGAGTGATTGATCAGACAACCGAGCTTATATTCAACTGCTGGAAAGTTCGGCAAAGACCTCTTTGGTTCCGGCTTGTTCAGGTTGGGTACGATAAGCATTAAAGTTGAGCCAATTCGGGTGCGACTTGCGCTTAGCGTAGTGGAAATGTGTGGTTCGGCTTATCATTCGTTGACCGGTTGACTCAAAACTGCTGAATCCACAAAGCAAAGAGGAAAAAGAAAATGTCTTACGCAACTTTTGCCGACCGGGAAATCACAGCGCTGGTGAGGCTTGGACTTTACCGAAGCCGGGAAGAAGTCATTTCCGATGCCGTCCGCAATCTGCTGCTCAACAATCGGTCTTTGCGCCTGGAACTCACCGCTCGATCTGTTCAAGACCGACGAGGTTTCGCTGGGGCGCGCGGCAGCAGATTGCCGCGATGGATCGTTGGCAGTTTCAAGACGTGCTGCGTGAACGCGGCATCCCGATTGTGATCGAAGCGCATTCCGCCGCAAGAGATGGACGCGGAGATCGCCTTCTTTTTCGGTTCTTCGAAATGATCGTCGCCGACACCAACCTCGCCTCGACCTTTGCGCGCATCGGACGGAAGGAATTCGATGATTCAGTGATTGACGCACGTGTCTAACTTCCTATGTTTCGCATTAATAGCAACCTGACGCCGGAACAGGATGCAGCATTAACCGATTATCTGCGTGGGGCGGAACGTTTGACGCGCAAGCAGTGGCATCGCTTGCGGGAAGCTATTGATCTGCTGGCGCGCAGCACGGTTACTTTTCAGGGGCGCGAATATACTTTCAAGTGGTTTTACGAAACGTGCATTGACCGGCAGTTTGCCGATGCATTTTTGCAAACGTTGTTGACGACAACGGATGTGAGGCAAGACGCGCCGCGCCTGCAAGCAGCGACAGCGCGGGAAATCGCGCAGTGGATACGGCAACAAGACTTCTATCAAAACGGGCAGGCTGAAAGTCGTTGGCTGCTGATCTTTTGTCTGTACTGGTGGTCTGCCTTTGCGCTGGGCTATGCATTTGAAGTGGAAATCTTCCGCGACTTGCAGGCCGAAGGGATCGAATTCGCCTGTCACGACATCACCAACCGCAACGAGCGATTGTCGCCATTCGACCTGACCGTGCTGGGGTTGCGCGGCGACGTGAAGTACAGCACCTGGTTTCTGACCAACGAGAACGCGCGCCTGGAAGGTCTGGATTTCTTCATCACGCGGCTCTACGATGAAACCGGCGCCCGTTGGCTGCGTGTGGTTCTGTTAACGCCGATTGCGAGTGAATTGATTGGCGGCGAAACAATCTCCGCATCGCCGGCAGAAACTGTCCCTGCGCTGCTCGACGCCGTGACCGCAGGCGTGGCGACGTTGGCGCTAATTCGCTACGATGACTGGAAAGCGCGCGTGCGGTTGAGGCAAACGTCGAAAGGAGACAATCCCAATGGATGACAAAACAATTGCGACAATGAACGATGCGGAATTCGACGCCCTGGTGGAGCAGTTTATCGAGCGCGGCGAAGACCGGGTGACGCCGCAAACCTTCCTGCAAGTGATGACGGATGTCGCCGAACAACGCAGCCAACACGAAGTGGAGCTGTCGGGGCGCGTAGTCAATGGCGAGATCATCTTCGATCTGCCCGCTCCGCTGCCCGTCGGCGCCAGCACGCTCTACGTTGGCGATACCAAGGTTACGCTGCGACTGCGGATGGAAAATAGCCCCGCGTAAATTGATGACCGGCTGACCAACATCTGCCGAATCCATGAAGAAGAGGAAAGAAAATGACTGACGCAACTTTTGCCGACCAAGAGATCACGGCGCTGGTACGGCTCGGACTCTATCGGAGCCGGGAAGAAGTAATCTCCGACGCGGTCCGCAATCTGCTGCTCAACAATCGGTCTTTGCGCCTGGAACTGGCGCTTGATTTGTTCAAAACCGACGAGGTTTCGCTGGGGCGCGCGGCAGCAGATTGCCGGGCTGGATCGTTGGCAGTTTCAAGATGTGCTGCACGAACGCGGCATTCCGATTGTGATCGAAGCGCAGTCCGCGGACACGATGGGTAAAGATATTGACCGCTTCTTTTGCCATTCGATCTGAAGGATTCAGGTTTATGAAATCATTCGAGGCCAACTTCATCGAACATCAGCCGATCACACAAAAGTTATTGCAGACCGTGCGCTTGCTGGGCGAATACAAAGGCAAGGAAGAGTTGTTCAAACAGCAAATTCCACAGGCGCTTGAGACTTTGCGGCAGGCGGCGATCATTCAAAGTACGGAATCGTCAAACCGCATCGAAGGCGTTACCGCGCCGCTGGAACGCATTCAGGCGCTGGTGGCGAAAAAGACCCAACCGCGCAACCGCTCGGAGCAGGAGATTACCGGTTACCGCGACGTGTTGACCACAATCCACGCCAGCCACCAGCACATCCCCGTCAAGTCAGGCACAGTGTTGCAATTGCACCGCGACCTTTACCGCTACGCCGGCGAAAGCGGCGGGCGCTGGAAAGCCACAGACAATGAAATCACCGAAGTGCGAGCGGACGGTACGAAGCTCACTCGTTTCAGACCAGTCTCAGCCTTTGCCACGCCCGGCGCGATGGAAGACCTACACACAGGCTTCAGCGAATTGTGGCAGTCAGGCGCAGTGGAAAAACTGCTGTTGATTCCGGCCTACGTACTCGACTTTCTCTGCATTCATCCTTTTCTGGACGGCAACGGGCGGATGGCGCGGCTGCTGACCCTGCTCTTGCTCTATCAGGCGGGCTTCGAGGTAGGCCGCTACATCAGCCTGGAAATGATCGTCGAGCAGAGCAAGGAGAGCTACTACGACGCGCTGCATCAATCGTCGCAAGGCTGGCACGAAGGAAAACACGAATTGCTGCCGTGGACGGAGTATTTCCTCGGCACGCTGCTCGCCGCCTACCGCGACTTCGAGCAGCGCGTCGGCCTGCTGACCACGGCTCACGGTGCGAAAACCGAAATGGTGCTGAACGCGATTCAAACGATGCAGGGCGAGTTTTCCGTCAAAACACTCCGCGAACGCTGCCCACACGTCGGCGTTGACCTGATCCGCCGCATCCTGCGCGAAGAGCGACAAGCGGAAAGACTCGAATGCCTTGGGCGGGGGCCGGAGGCGCGCTGGCGGAGGATATAGGTACAATACGCATTAAATAGGTACTGAAGCCGAGTTCGTACCTAATTGCGGCGAAGGGAAGGCGCTTTGCCTCATCCGGTTGGTAGTCTTCAAGTGGCGGCAGGTGGGCAACGGCTAAATTTTCCCGCGCGGAGTTGAGCCGATTCTGGCGCGACTTGCGCTTATGAGGTCGGAAACGTGTCGTGACGCTGGTTTAATCGCCTGTCATCGCAAGATAAGGGCAGGAGGGAGTGGTTATGTTGCTGAATAGATTGAATAAACTGAGGAAACCTGTTGCGCTCTGGTCGGCGGTCATGGCTGTGATCTGTTTATACAATGTTGTGCGCGCACAAGATTTATCTGTTGAGTTAACACTCCAAAGAGGCCGCCCAATTCATGTCAACTCTGTTGCGATCAGTCCCGATGGCAAAATATTGGCGTTAGGAAGCCGGGACAATACGATTAAGCTATGGGATATGAGAAGCGGCCAACTCATTCGCACACTCTATGGACATACATTATCCGCACTTACAAGCAATGTCCGTTCTGTGGCATTCAGTCCTAATGGCGAGATTCTAGCGTCGGGTAGCGACGACAATACAGTTAGGCTATGGAATGTTAGCGATGGTCAACTCATTCGCACGATTTTAGGGCATGCAGGTGATGTACACTCCGTGGCATTCAGTCCCGATGGCAGAATGTTAGCGTCGGTGAATGCTGACAAAACCATCAAGCTGTGGGATGCAGGTGATGGCCAGTTAATTCGCACGATTTCGGGGCATTCAAGCGTTGTTTGGTCCGCCGCATTCAGTTTAAATGGCAAGCTACTAGCATCGGTGAGTGGGGACAAGACGATCAAGTTATGGGATGTGAGTAGTGGCCAACTCACTCGCACGCTGTCCGGACATTCGAGTAACGTCCTTGCCGTCGCGTTCAACTCCGATGGCAAGACGTTGGCATCGGGGAGTGTAGATAGAACAATTAAACTATGGGGACTGAGTAACGGTCAGCTTACTCGCACACTTTCTGGATATTTAAGCGAAATTACCTCTGTCGCATTCAGTCCCGATGGCCTGATACTGGCATCGGGGAGCTACAACAACCCAATCAAGCTTTGGAATGCGAGTGACGGCCAACTCATTCTCACGCTCTCCGAAAATTCAAGAAGTGCAAGTTCTATCGTATTTAGTCCTAATGGAGAGGCGTTGATTTCTAGTGGTGTCTGGAACTGGATGAGAGTGTGGTCGGTCAAGACAGGAAAGCTGGTTGCCACATTCATTTCTATTGAAGAAGGCTGGGTTACTTATACTCCGGACAACTACTATGTTTGTTCCCCAGGTGCGGATAAGTACATCGGATGGAAGCAAGGCGACAAAACTTACGATTACTCCGTCTTCAGCGCGAAGTTCAACAAACCCGAAATCGTTGCCGAGCGATTGAGAAGCTTGGGCGTGGAGCCAACGACCATCGCCGCCACGCCTCAATCAAATAATGCCAACACAACCACCGCTAACACCGAAACACCTAAACCGCCGCCGCCAACACAAAAAGACACTACTCCGCCAAAGATCGTGATCACCTCGCCGCCTCTCACGCGCGGCCAAGGCGTCAAACCAGCAGCCGACCGCATCCTCAAACAATCAGGCAGCAGCATCACCGTCACCGGCCAAGCGGCTGGCGCATCGGATTTGCGCGAAGTGACTGTGCGCGGGGTGGCGGCACGGCTGGATGAACACGGCAACTTTTCCGCCGAAGTCCCGCTGCAAGTCGGCGACAATCCGATCACGGTGATGGCGACGGACATTCACGGCAATCGCGCGAGCGAAAGCTTCACCGTTCGGTATGAGCCGCCGCCGGTGACCGGGCGGTATTTCGCCTTGGTGATTGGCAACAATCGCTATCCGAATCTGCCGCCGGAGAGGCAATTGAAGACCGCCATCAACGACGCGCAGGAAGTGGCGAAGCTGCTCGGCGCGGAGTATGGGTTTGAGATCAAATTGCTCCCGGACGCGGGGCGCGAAAAGATATTGGATGCGCTGAGCGAATATCGGGCGCGACTGAATTCGGATGACAAACTGCTGATTTATTACGCCGGACACGGCCATTTCGATAAAGAGACGGGCAAAGCGTATTGGTTGCCGACCGATGCGAGGCCGAGCAGTCCAGCCAACTGGATCATTGCCGACGATGTCACGGCAACCATTAAAGCCATACCCGCGCGTCACATTTTGATCGTTTCCGACAGTTGTTATTCGGGGACGCTGACGCGCGCGACGGACTTTCGCTTGAGCACTCCGGCGGAGCGCGAGCGGTATTTGGAAAAGATGCGCGGCGGGACTTCGCGCATCTTGATGGCGAGCGGCGGCAACGAGCCGGTGGCGGATGGCGGCGGCGGCAATCATTCTGTCTTTGCCAGGGCGCTGCTCGACGGGTTGCGCGGGATGCGCGAACAAGTCTTCACCGCTGAAGAACTTTTCCACCAATTCATCCGTGAACGAGTCGCAGGCAAATCCGACCAAACGCCGGAGTACAACCCGCTGCGCAATTCCGGGCATGAGGCGGGCGATTTCGTATTTGTGCGGGTGAAGTGAGAAGAGTGAGCCGGTAGCGGATGTTCCACCGGCATTGAGAGGTATTTCAATTCGCCATTGCCCATTAACTGACAGTGAAAAGAGTTTCTTTACCTGCCCTGATAATGGGTAATGGCGAATGGGTAATGGTCAATTTTCTTTTTACCGAATGAAAGAATCGTTTCGACTTCAATCCGTTCAAACGCCGATCATTCCAGTTGTCGGCGAATTGATTCGCCAACATCCCGGCACAATTTCGCTGGGGCAGGGAGTCGTCTGGTATCCGCCGCCGCCCGAAGCGTTTGACCGCATCGGTGACATGCTGGCTGACGCTTCGCTGCACAAATATCAGGCGGTCTATGGAATCCCCGCCTTGCTGGAATTGATCGAAGCCAAGTTGCGTCAAGAAAACGGCATCGAACTCAACGGCAGCCGCATCGTCGTCACCGCCGGAGGCAACATGGCGTTCATCAACGCGCTGCTGGCCGTGGCCGACGCGGGTGATGAAGTCATCTTGCAAACGCCGTATTACTTCAACCACGAAATGGCCATCACAATGGCCAACTGCAACCCGGTATTGGTTCCGACGGATGGAAATTACCAGTTGCAGCCGCAGCGAATTGCCGAAGCCATCACCGAACGGACGCGTGCCATCGTTACGATTTCGCCGAACAATCCGACCGGCGCCGTGTATCCCGAATCGGCGCTACGCGAAGTCAACGAACTCTGCCGACAGCGCGGCATTTACCACATCCACGACGAAGCCTACGAGTATTTCACTTATGGCGATGCGCGGAATTTTTCGCCCGGTTCGATTGTCGGCGCGAACGAACACACGATCTCGCTCTATTCGTTGTCGAAAGCTTATGGCTTCGCCAGTTGGCGCATAGGCTTTATGGTCATCCCCGAACATTTGTTTTCGGCGGTGAACAAGATTCAGGACACGATTTTGATTTGTCCGCCGGTTGCTTCGCAGCTTGCCGCCGCCGGAGCGATGAAGGTCGGGGCGGAGTATTGCCGCCAAAAAGTCCGCGAGCTTGCCGAAGTTCGCCAACTGGTTTTGACCGAATTGGAACAGTTAAAAGACGTAGCCGTCATTCCGCCTTCAGACGGTGCGTTTTACTTTTTCCTGAAGCTGAACAGCCAATTGCCGCCGCTGGCTTTGGTCGAACGGCTGGTGAAAGAACATCGCGTTGCTGCGATTCCTGGTTCGGCATTCGGGATCGAAGGGTGTTATTTGCGTGTGGCGTACGGAGCCTTGCAGCGCGAAACCGTCACCGAAGGCGTAGGCCGTCTAGTCAAAGGCATCAAAACAATTTTGAGTTGAAATCAAATCTTTCGACAGTATTGACAGGATTTCTCAGGATGAAAGACAAATCCGGCCTTCCCTAATCCTGCTCAATCCTGTCGAAAAAGTTTGGAGTTCTAGCGATGAAAATTTACGGATTGCAGATTGATTCTGTCTGGGAAAACAAAGCGCCGAATCACGCCAAGGTCACTGCGTTGCTCGACCGCGCCAACCCCGAAACCGGGTCGCTGGTTGTGCTTGGCGAAATGTTCGCCACTGGTTTCAGCATGAACGTCGCGGCGATTCACGACAGCGAAACACACGAAACCCAAACCTTTCTGGCTCGCACGGCTGCTGAGCGCGGCATCTTTTTGCTCGGTGGCATCGTCACCAAAGACGCCAGCGGATTAGGCCGCAATGAATCGGTCGTTTATTCACCCGAAGGCAAAGAAGTTGCTCGTTACTGCAAATTGCAACCGTTCACGCTCGGCGGCGAAAAAGCCAACTATGTTGCGGGCGACGATGTTTGTTTGTTCCGCTGGCAGGAATTCACCGTTGCCAGTTTTATCTGTTATGACCTGCGGTTTCCTGAACTCTTTCGCCGAGCCGCCCAACGCGGAGCCAATCTGATTACCGTCATCGCCAGTTGGCCGGATGCTCGCGTGGATCATTGGCTGTCGCTGCTGAAAGCGCGCGCGATTGAAAATCAGGCGTATGTCATTGGTGTGAACCGTTGCGGCAATGACCCGAAGTTGTATCACTCCGGTCGAAGCTCGATTTTCGATTACAGCGGCAAACTGCTGGCTGATGCCGGAAGCGAAGAAGGCTGGATCGAAGCCGACGTTGATCTGGCTTCGTTGAACGAATATCGAAAAGCGCTGCCGTTTCTGGCTGACATTCGTGAAGACATGACGCGATGAACAAGCTCCTTTTGGTTTTGCTGGGCGGAGCCATCGGCACAGGATTTCGCTTTGGCGTGAATTACCTGGTTGCCGTCGTGCTGCGCGAACCTCCGAAATTTCCCTACGCCACATTTTTCATCAACCTGACCGGAAGTTTGTTGATCGGGTTTCTGGCGGAATGGTTCGACACGCGCGCGACGGTTTCGCCGGAACTTCGCGCCATGCTGTTGGTGGGCGTGCTTGGCGGGTACACGACTTTTTCCAGTTTTTCGCTGGAAACGCTCAATCTGATTCGAGACAGCAAACCTGGCGCAGCGTTGCTGTATTCGGCGGGCAGCGTGGTGCTGGGATTGGCGGCTGCCTGGCTTGGCGTGCAATTGGCCCGAAATGTGTAGGCGGATTTTTCTTTTGAATCATGTGTTTTATTCGTGCGACAGGTGTTGCGTTTGCGATTCGTGCGGGGTAGATTTTCAGCGACTTGATCTCCGAACGCATCAAATGCGGAAAACCACCATCATCTAACCTGGGAGGCTATTGGCATGAAATCTGCAGTAAAACAAAAAGCTGAGCAGAAAAAATCTTCGGCAAAAAAAGCCACACCGAAATCCGTGACCTTGTTGGTCGCCACCAAAAAAGGCGGCTTCATTCTGACTTCCGATCCCAAGCGACGCGAATGGACAACCAAAGGGCCGTTGTATCTGGGCAACATCGTTCATCACATGATGCTCGATCCGCGCGATGGCAAGACGATGTTGATGGCTGCCAAAACCGGCCATCTGGGGCCGACGGTGTTTCGTTCAACCAATCAAGGCAAAACCTGGAACGAGGCTGCCAAGCCACCGGCGTTTGCCAAAGCCGCCGAAGGCGAGCAGGGAAGAACGGTGGATCATGTGTTCTGGTTGACGCCCGGCCACGCCAGCGAACCGAAAGTCTGGTACGCGGGAACTTCGCCGCAGGGATTGTTTCGGTCAGAAGATGGCGGCGATACGTGGGAATCGGTGACGGGATTCAACGATCATCCGATGCGTCCAGCGTGGACAGGTGGGGGACAGGATGGCACTCCCGACGGTCCCAAAATGCATTCGATTCTTATTGATCCGCGCGACGCCAACCACATGTACATAGGCATGTCCGGTGGCGGCGTGTTTGAAAGCACGGACAAAGGCGCGGATTGGCGACCGCTGAATGCCGGATGCAAAGTGGATTTCAACCCCGACCCATATCCTGAATTCGGCCAGGACCCGCATTGCGTTCGATTGCATCCGCAAGCGCCAGATATTTTGTACCAGCAGAATCATTGCGGAATTTACCGAATTGATCGCACCGCCGCCGGAGCCGAAAACCAATGGGTTCGCATCGGTGAAAAGATGCCGAAATCGGTCGGCGACATTGGCTTTCCGATGGTGTTGCATCCGCGCGATCCGAACACTTGCTGGGTCTTTCCGATGGACGGCACACAGGTCTGGCCGCGCACTGCGCCCGGAGGAAAACCGGCAGCCTATGTCACGCGCAACGGCGGCAAAAGCTGGCAACGGCAAGACAACGGATTGCCGAAACAGCAAGCCTGGATGACCGTCTTTCGGCAGGCGATGACCGCCGACGCACACAATCCGGTTGGTTTGTATTTCGGCACGACTTGCGGAGAAATCTGGGCCAGTACCAACGAAGGCGAAAAATGGACGTGCATCGTTCGCCATTTGCCGCACGTTTATGCGGTCGAAGCCGTCGAATTTTGAGTGTGAGGTAATCCGATGAAAGTCATCATTCCCAGTCCGTTGCTTTCGTACACGCGACAGCAAAAAGAAGTGGACGCCACAGGCGCAACGGTCGCTGATGTTCTGGACGATTTGAATCGCAGTTTTCCCGGCATTCGATTTCGGATGATTGACGAACAGGACGCGATTCGCCCGCACATGAAAATTTTCGTCAACGGCGAACAGGTGTTTGAGCTGAATACGGCGCTGACATCTGCCGATGAAATCCACATCCTGCAGGCGCTCAGCGGCGGGTAAAGGTTGGAGGTAAAAATACGGCGTCGCTTACTGGCTTGATCGTAATTGCCACTGCCGTTGGCAAAAACGATCTCGCCGTTTGCGACGCCGTCTGGTTCACTGGCTGTTGACAGGAGAGCAATGCAGCCAGTCGGGGCACCGGTCTCAACCAAACCGGTGATTGGCGACCTCACCTGCTCAAGCGGGAAAAATCGCCGTCCGGTATCAAGAAGTTGAAGATTTTTTCAAAAGGCTGAGCGCGAATGACAGGCATTTTTGCGCTCAGCCTTTTGTTCAGACGATTACTGCACCGATACGTCGTCAATGCGGAAAGTCGTCTGCAACGAAAAGTCAGTCGTCGCGCGGAATTGAATGCGGACGGTCTGGCCAGCATAAGCCGACAGGTTATACGTGCCACGCAACGTGTACGCATTTGTCGCCGTCACCTTGTTGAGGTTGCTGAACGTGGCCAGGGTGGTGAGCAACGCGCCAGACGAACTGCGAACTTCGACAAACAGGCGGTCATATTGCGTCGTGGTTGTCGTTTCGCTGGACGTGACGTTCAGGTAGAAGCGCAAGCCCGGCGTCGTTCCGCTGGGAATTGTGATCGTTTGATAAGCGGTATGCGACGCATTGTTCGATCCGCCTTCGCGCAAGTATCCGGTTCCTGTGCGTGCGTTGCCGTCCGTGCTGCGTGTTGCGCCGCTCAGCACCCAGGGCGTCGAATTGGTTTCAAACCCGCCGTTGACGATCAACTGTGAACTGGGATTGTTCACAGTCAATGTCACTGGAATGGTCTGCGGCGTGTTGGTCGCCCCGGTCGCGGTGACCGTGATCGTTCCGTTGTAAGTTCCGGCGGTCAATCCGCTGATGCTGACCGAAGCGGTCAATGTCGAAGGGGCGGTTCCCGAAGCCGGAGTCACTGTCAACCACGAGGCGTTGTCGGTTTGCGACCAGTTCAACGTGCCGGTTCCGGCGTTGGTGACGCTGATCGTTTGATTCGCCGGATTCGATCCGCCAGCGGTTGCCGTGAAACTCAAACTGGTTGGGCTGAGTCCAATCGTCGGATTCGTCGTCGTGCTGGTGTTGCCGTTGTAAACAATCAGCGCGAAATCCTGATCGGTGGTGTCGGCATTGCCCGGCACGCCGTCGCCGGCGATGTTCGTCGCCCGAACCGTGATGGTGAAATTGCCCGTCGCTCCCGCAGGCAGGAACACAGATTCGACGTTGTTTTTGCCGTCGGCAGTTCCGCCGCTGACAGAGTTGGCTCCGCTGAACACGTTGCCGCGATAAGTTACGCCGCCGACGGTCACTTCCAGATCGAGGTTGTTGACCCAGGGCGCGCCCGTCGTCGGGCCGGGAGCGTCAGTCCAGGCCAGAGTCACGCGGAACGGTTGAGTGGACGAAGCGACCGAACCTGTGACCTGATGCGTTGCGCCGGTCGCGCCCAGCACCTGCGTCTGGTCAATGCGAATACGGGGCGCTGTGTCGAATGCCCGCCCCAAATCCATTCGTCCCATTCCCTGATTGTTTGACGGCAATGTGTCGTTCGCGCCGGTTCCGGTCATGTGTGTCGCTGAATTCATCAAGACGGCTTTGACCATTGCCGGAGACGGAGCAGCCAGACCTTTGTTGAGGAAGTCCTGATAAACCAACGCCGCTCCGCCCGCGACCGCCGGACACGAGTGAGAAGTGCCGGACGACCATCCGTACAGCGTTTGACCGCTCGGCCAGTATTGGTTGCAGACGCTGCTGCCGTTGTAATTCGATTGCGGCACGCCGGCCTGGATGTGCGTGCCGGGCGCGATGATGTCGGGTTTGACGCGACCGTCGCCGCCAGTGGAATTGACCGGACCGCGACTGGAAAAGCCTATGATGTCGTTGGCGCTGTTGGCTCCGGTGTTGCCTATGCCGCAACCGTCCGTGCCGGTTTGGCGAACGTTTTCGCCTGCGCCGACGGTGATGACGTTTTTGGCAGTCGAAGGCGTGCTGACTGTGTTCGATCCCGAACCGTCGTTGCCTGCGGCAAAGACTACCGTCAATTGCTGCAACCCGGTGACGCCGGTTTGCGCATCGCGGACTATGGCGTCATAAGCCTGGGCGTTACTGTCATAACGCGGAATAGGCGCACCAGAGGAAGTCTGGTATCCCCAGGAATTCGACGAAATGCGCGAACCGCTGTTGTAAGCGGTGTTTTCCCACGCCGCCGAAGAAGACGAACCGCTGCCGAAAATCGCCGTCACACCTACGCGCGCCCAGGGCACTATGCCCAGGCCGTAGTTGAATCCGAGCGAATCTTCATTGGCCGATCCGGTTCCGGTGTTGATTCCGCCGATGATGTGCGCATTCAGGAATCCGTGCCCGCCCTGAGCGCCGGATTGATTGGTCGGATTGTTTTGAAATGCGATGCGACCAGTCGCCAGATCGGGGTGGCCGGTCAGCGAATATGCATCGTCCACCACGTTGACCGCGAATCCTGTGAATTGCGAACTGGTGAAGCCTTTGGTTCCCAGCCAAGCCAGATAACCGGGACCGGTCGGAGCGTTCCCGCTCAGGTTTCCGGCGACAATCTGGCCTTGCGCTTCGTCCAGACGGCGACGTTCGCCCGCTTCTTCAATGGCGAAAACATTGTCCTGGCTGGCCAGCTCCATCACTTGCGACAACGACAGATTCATTGTCACGTTGTGATAATTCAGCGTCTGAGTTTCACCCAGGAAGCGCCGAGCCGTCTGTTTCAACTCGCTGACTTTGCGTTTTGAATCGTCGCTGGCGATGAATTGCACCGTGACGTTGACGAACTGGTCGGCATCCAGAGCGCGCGCGGCCACCAGCGATTGCCGGACGCGAAACGCCGGTTCGTAATCGCCTACCCATTGGACAAAAGATTGTTCGTCTTTCAATTGAATCAATCGCATGGCTTCGTCGCTGTCGGCACGTACCACATAAGCGTTGTTCGGCACGTAGCTGATGATGTCAGAACCGGTGCGGTTCAACTCCATAAGCCATTCATCACGGATCGGGCCGATGAATTGCACTATGTACAAACCTCTGCCCGGACGCGAAAAGTTTTTGCGCGCCACGGCCATCTGCGTCTGGCGCAAATCAGCCGGAGGTTCCTTGCTGAGCGGTTCGGCGTTCGACGTATCCAAAACGTAATCGTTGAGCACGATCAAATTTTGTTCGTCGCGTGCGGCCACCGGCAAAGCCTGCATGGCTGCACGACCGCCAATCGCTTCCTGATCCACTATGACCAGTCGGAACGATCCATAATTGATCTCTTCGCGTATGGCTCCGCGACCGGCCAGGTCGTCGTAAACGGCTTGTTGGTCGTTGTCCAAGATCAGTTTGTGAAAGCGATTTTGATTGAGGAAGGTGACTGGTAGATTTTCAGGATCAGTGATTCGTTGCGGGGCGTCATCGCGATCCCCGAGTTGCGGGCGTAAACGCTCCTGAACGTAAACGCTGGCCGTAGCCAGAAGAATAACGCTGACCGTCAAGGTCAGAAAGATCGTCAATCGTTTCATATTCGGGCCTCTCAAGTTCATCAAAGCAAGCAGGGGAAACTCGCTCGTGGTTTGGGGTCGTCAAGGTTGAGGGATATGAGATGACGACCATTACAGTCAGGCTTTTGACCGCAAAGCCGACCAGAGGATCGCAAAGAAGGTTTGGCTTCAAAATAACCAAAAGTCATGGGGTCGGTTAAAGGCGGCGGGAAGATAATGCAGTTTACGGGAACTGGCAATAGCTTTTTCCACTAATCGCGCCCCGGCAACGCGCATATCCCAAATGCCGTTGCTCGGAAGCGAAAGGCGAGGCTGAGAAATCCATTTCGCCTTTTGCCGAAAAAATTTTCTGGAGTCGTTATTGCTGGGAAGCGGCTTTCAATCGCGGGTCTAGCTGTTCTGCCTTTTGGCGGGCGGCGCGCGATGCAGCCGTCAGGCCTTTCTTTTTCAAGGCTATGCTCAACTGCCAATGCGCCGGAGCCGAATTCGGATCGAGTTTGATCGCCGCTTCAAAACGTTCGATGGCTTCGGCGAGTTTGTTTTCGTTCAACCGTTGAATGCCTGTGGCGATGTGAGCGGCGGCGACTTCCTGATCCTGCTTGAGCTTCAACAACCGCGCGGCTTCCTGCAACGCGTCGCGCGCGGCTTCGGTGTCGCCTTTCTGTCGAAGCGCCGCGCCCAGCGAATTGTGCGGTTCCGGCGATGTCGGCGCCAGTTTGATCGCCGCGCGCAATTCGGCAATCGCTTCGTCAATCCTGCCTTTGCGCAACAGCACATTGCCCAGCACGTGATGGTATTCGGCGTCGTTGTCGCGCAATTTGATGGCGGTGGCCAATTCGGTTTCGGCTTCGTCCAGTTTGGATTGCTGGTAATAGATTTCGCCTAAAGTGAAATGCGCGTCGGCGAATTCCGGCGTCAGCGAAATGGCTTTTTGCAACGAAGCGATGGCGTTGTCGCGGTCATCTTTGCGTTTGTAAGCCAGCGCCAGATTGAAATGAGCTTCCGTCGCTTCGGGGGCGGCGGCAATCAGTTTTTGAAACTGTTCGATGGCGGCGGTTGCGTCGCCTTTCTGCATCAGCGTCAAACCCAGATTCAGTTGCGAAGTCAGATTTTGATCGTCCAGTTTCAGCGCTGCTTGGAATTCGGAAATCGCGCCGTCGTAATTTTTCATTCGGAGCAACGTCAGCCCCAGATTGGAATGCGCTTCGATCAAATCTGGTTTCATCTTGATGGCCTGGCGCAATGTGGCGACAGCTTCGTCGAACTGTTCGTCTTCGCGCAACGCCGCGCCGAGCGTTGTCAGATACTCAGGGATTTGCGGGCGCAGCTTGACGGCTTTTCGCAGAGCGACGACGGCGGCGGAAATGTCTTCGCGTCCGCCTTTGCGCAACAACGCCGATCCCAGCGCGTTCTGCGCGTCCGGATTATTCGGCGTCAGTTTCGTCGTTTGGCTCAACGCAGCAACAGCTCCGGCGTAATCGTCTGACAACATCCTGCCGATTCCCAGATAGTAATAAGCTTCGGCGAAATCCGGTTTGAGCTTGATGGCGGCTTCCAGTTCTTTCAGCGAACCTGCAAAGTCGCCCATCTGCCCCAACACGAAACCCAGATTCGCGTGCAATTCCGGCGTCGGTTTCAATTGCAGCGCATAACGAAATTCGCCGACCGCCGCATCCAGCATTTGCGTGCGATGCAACAACGACCCCAGAGAAAAATGCAAATCGGCGTCGTTGGGGTTGAGTTGCGTTGCGCGCTGAAAGGCTTCGATGGCCGCCACCACGTCGCCTTTCTGTTCCAACACCGCCGCCAGATTGGTCCAGGCTTCGGCGTAATCGGGTTTCAATGCGATTGCTTGTCGAAACTCTTCAATCGCCGGATTGATCTGTCCGCTGTCGGCCAGCGCCGCGCCCAGAGTGTTGCGAAGCTGCGGATCATTCGGTTTGGCTTTGACGGCGGCGCGCAATCTGGGAATCATCGCCGCAATCGCGGCTTTCGACGGAGCGGCGGGTTGCGGCGACGGACGCTGTTTTTTCGCCGTTTGAGCGACGACAGAATTGACCAACAGACAAACCAGAGCCAGACATATTGCTCGCGGAACGAAACTCATAACACCTTCCTGAAAATGAATTGAATTGATGATGGCAAGTTGTAACTCAAATCGGCTGTCTGCGCTACCTGGCGACGCGGTTCTGTGTTATCTCTTTGGCCGATGAATCCCGCAATAAAAACTTGCTTGTTGTGGCTGACGTTGGTTCAAGCGAACGCATTAGCCATTGGCCATTACCCATTGCCCATTATCGGCCAGGGTAAGGAAGCAATACCCATTCGGGCAATGGTCAATGCTCAATGGTTAATGGCTAATCAATCGGCTTCTCAACCCTGCCTGCCGATCAACGTTCGCAATCCGGAAGGCAATTACATCATTCCCGGCGTGATGGGCGAGATAATCTATCGCCGCGTCAACGGAGTGGAATTGTCGCTGGACGCTTACGTTCAACGTCGAGGCGGCAAGGTTCTTTAGGAACTCGCGTGGTTCCGCCTATATCTTGTGGTCTTTGAGACTCAA